>Ga0209367_1010707_pt1 | contig 12261 bp, 4 predicted proteins | sample WorMetLIZISLAND2_FD_187412 | JGI IMG/M metagenome (GOLD analysis project Ga0209367, IMG submission 187412) | Marine gutless worms symbiont microbial communities from Max Planck institute for Marine Microbiology, Germany - Olavius geniculatus... ... | reverse complement strand
CTGACGTCATGCGTAATGACGTAATGACGGGTCATTTGATGACGTCACGCGCTGGCCTCACTGGTGGGCAATACTTACATTATTTATCGAGAGGCCGTCGATGTTTGTGGACGCTTTGGTAAATATTTGACATTCGAGATCGGTCAGGACTCGGGACACAAAGGTCGCGCATTAAAGGCTACCATTATCTTGACTCGTGCCGTTGATGGATTTGGATTTTACTGTGAGTAAATAGCGGTTTTAAAAAGGAGGATTGCTATCTTCGAGATTGTTTTTTATCTGTCGTTTTGCATGCAAATTGCAAGATTGCGGGTAGCTTAGAAAATTACGAATGGATTTACATGAAATATAATACCGAGATGTTTGGTGGGTGGCGTCAGACAAGAAGGAAGCGATCATATTTCGGTCGAGATCCGGAGTCTTTATCATCAGGAGACAGACTCGTGATATGAGACTCCGTTGTGTTGTGTTCGCCAGGTGGCAGCAGCGTTATCGGCGGAGGTTTGAGAGCTCTGATCGCTTCATTGTTTTACACTATACGTCAGCGTCAGGGTTCATTTCAGCTAACATCATACTACACTTAACGCTATCTATGACCAAGTTGCACGGCTTGGTGGCGTAACGATTAGGACACTGGACTCATGATCAAAAGGACTTGGGTTCGACTCCCGGTCGGGTTGCCATCAAGCGGTTAGTACTTGGATGGGTGACTGTCTGTGACGGGTAAACTATCTCCATATTCAACCAACCACATAGGTCAGTCAACTCAGTCTTTCATCTCTCCGGCGTAGGTAAATCGAGTAGCAGCCTGTTTGGTTGCATGGGGTTAAAACAGGGCGCATTCGCCTGTCTCGGGTGGCAGCTGGCAGGTAACACTGTGTGCCCCATATGGTAGGTGACGCTCCGTAGCTGTTAGATGAGTTTCCTGTCAATAGCTATTGACGCCTTTAATAGTTTAATTTTTAAGGGGCATGTTTCTTGCACGAAATTTCGTTGGCATGGGTCGCGGTGGATTGATTTGATGGCACTGCAGTCACTACGGGCGGTAAAAACACAATGGTGTTTGCGCTGAGAAGTATATATGACGAACAGATGGCCGCATGCTATGTTGCTTACTGAGCATACACAGCACATCGTCGTCTTGGTATAGCCAGAAGTGAGATACGAATGGCACATGGGCGGAACAGTTTTGATTACTGCAACGCACTGCAGCCAAATCTATAGAGTAGACCCCGAGAGCTCGCGAGCTCTACCCGTATATGACCGTGTGCATTATAAGCTGAGTCATTCTATTGTATCGGTACAGACGGCGACTTCCGCTTTCTCTGAGTCGGCCACTTTTACCGTAAAAAATTTTCATACAAGACCCGGCTGGGGGTTAATACTCTAACTGTTTTCCTAGCCTCAGCACACTGTCACGTTGTGCATCAGGGGTCAGTTATATCCAGCAGAATACGATTTACAGCACAATTTTGAACCGCACCCAACAGCCAGTAAATTGTCTTTTGATGAGAGGTTAGTGCAGTATAGGCTTAATCGTTTTTCGAACAGTCCTAAGAAATAAGAATACATGTACATAATCATGCACTGAAACCATTTGCTGCCGGCGGTACTCTTCCGTAACGCTAGTGCTTACCATACTGTCAGTACTCAGTGGGGAAGTCTCGGCACTCTCAAGTCTCAAGCCCACCATTCTGTACATAAGTCGGACATCTTGAACGTGTCATTTTGGTAGTCTTGGCTTTGCGACGGCGCCGCAATATTTTGCATTCTAGCCGGCGGTGTTTTTGTTTACGGTCAGCTAAACACGCAGTCAGTGTATTCAGAATGTGAAATGTGTGGTTCTATATTATTTATGTTAAAGACTCTCTAAAGCTCACCGCATTCATTTGAATTACAGGCTATAATGGTCGTCTCTTGTCGCGCTGAATGGACGAATGAATGAATGTGTAATTATGTCTGTCACTGTCGACGCGTCTGCTGAGCTTTATGGCGATTTTTATGATATTTTAATGTCACATCTTTACGACTTTTGTGAACTTTGATCTGTGACCTTTGACCTGAGTCAGTTCAGTCACGACGTATGGATGGCTGTCTGTTAGACTAGAATATGCGTTAATAGTTTAACTCAGTGCGTATGTGCAGCGTTTGAGTTATAGAATCGCTGAAGATTAAACATATTTACCACAAATATGGCAGCAGATACATGAATGAAACTTACCTAATTTAAACTAAGAATTACATTACTTGAACCATAAATGTGTCAGTAACAAATGCTAGTTTGCGCTACACATATATAAGCCTACCATGAGCAGTATGAGATGATCAAGTTTAGACAAGACTAGTGGACATCGCCCGGTGTGCCGGCTTTCTGTCTAGCTTTCGCTGGTAGTCACAACGTTTACTACGGAAGGATGGCCGGGCTGAGTTTTTCTGATGGCTGCAGTACATACCGATATGCATGGTTTGCCCATACGCACGGTCACTCATGCCGTATAGATTAATAATAACAAATTTGCGTCGACCATTTTTTTACATTTTGATGCATGCGCTTCAGTGTGCTCTAAAATATTTTCGTTTTGCTTTCTTTTTGTAAGCTTACTGAAGTTTCAGTCAGTTTGGGTGCTGTGTTGGGGATGTTTCTGTCCAGCTATAGTTTGCAAGATCGTATTAGTTTTCGTTCTGGTTATCGTGCACAGACTCCCATGTCGTTTTCGTTGTCAGGAACGAAAGTAACACGACCGCACGGCGATTAGCTTATCTTGCTGTCACTGCGTTGCGTTTCTGCAGCAGCACTGACAGCTGCCAGTGCTTTTATAGGCGTCGCGTTGTTCGGGGCCTGCGACATCTCACTGCCTGCGTGCGTTGCCTTTGTCACTGAGCACCTTGAGTAATCGATATTACCTGCATGGCTGCTGAGGCTGATTGCTTTACCTGCCAGTCGCTTCTGCTGCTGCTGTGGGATGCGACTGCGTTGACAAGCTTATCTCATGCCCGTAGATCTACGGGTTTGATTTGATGCGAGGCTTATCCTATAGCGTATAGGATTGCCTGCATGTCTGACGGATGTAACTATATGCGCTCAGGTAAGGCTGTGCTTATAGGCCGTGCCGTGCTTATATAGGCTACGTCGAACGTGGAAAGTTGCACGACATTTTAGCGTCTTACAGACATGTTGAAAACATGACGTTTCAAATGGCGATTTCATTTTGCAACTGGTCATCCGATTCACTTCAGTGTTTGGATTTTTCGGTGTCGGCGGATGATGAGCGAGGACTATATTGCTGACAGTCTTGGCCGCGAACGTGAAGTCCTTCCAAGCAGGACGGCTCTGATCTCCGTTTCCTTAGCCCTGAGTCAGACGCCAGTTTACACTGCCGGATCACGGATACATGGCTAGTGTATGGCGCGGTGTGCCTGTTTACGTCCCAGCTTTCGTTGGTACTCACTGCGCATACCCACGAAGAGATGGCCAGGCTGAGTTGACGTGGGTGGCTGGCTACGTACCGAGATGGTGCGCCTGTGGAGTTTCCCGGAGAAGATTGGGACACTGATGGGTTTTCCGTCTGCCGACAGTCATCCGTCCAAGACTCCCAAGTACTAAGCGGGCCCGGTGTTGATTAAGTTCGCTGATGCGGCCGACGACGTTACCAATTAAGCCAAAGCGCCGACTTATCTAACAGATTTCTTGTTTAGTAATAATATTAATCGCACGAATAATCGTTTTAATGTTCGCAACACATATTGATGTGTTTGTCTGTCTGTGTCTGTTCAGTCGGCTGGTCAGTCGGTTATCAAGCCGGTCGCCTTCAAACCGATCCTTCTCACCTCACCCGGCGCCGTGACGTCATCGGTCGTGACGTCACCGGTGACGTCATCAGGCGGCGCGGACGGGACAGCTGTGGCGGTGGCTGTAGTAGGTGCTTGCGGTCGACGATCCACGGATGATGGTTACTCGTCCTCACGTGACGTGAATCGTAGCAGCAGCTCCGAGGCTTCCCAGAGTTCACTGCTCCAGGTAGGCTACTGTTTTAGACGGAATCGCTCTAGGATCGCCACCAATTCCGTCTATAGCTACACATTTCTCCGTAGCGTTGTTTGTCCTCCGTCCGTCTGTCGTTTGTCACATTCGTACATTCTGCGTAAACCGTTTCACAGATTTCGAAAAAATGTACTTTGACCAAACTTACCTCAAGTCACCAGACATTGCTTTCGATACCTTTATGCAGCAGTTGAAACATTTATTTTGCAGATATTAACAATTATTACGCGCGAGAGCTAGCTAGCTAGCTATAGCGCGTATTGGCTATGGTAATTCTGTCCGTCTGTCACGACCCGGTACCGATCCAAGACCAGGTGAGATAGACTTCGGGTTTTCGCCGCATGATAGCCTAGAGGTTCTAGTAAATTTTGTGACAAAATTTTATGCCGCTGGGTGAAGGGGGTCCCCTCGAACGAGGAGGAGAAAAGGAGCACCCCCTCTAAAAGACGTTATTTTAGCGGTATTGGCTTGCTCAGCATGAAAATGGTTGCAGATAGGCTTAAGCACATACTTGTTGCACATCATGACAAGCGCTAGCGACGAACTTTTAAGAGGTGTTAACATCGATGGCTTTGAATGGCCTTGTCAACCTTGAGCCCCTAAAAGAGGGGGGGTTTAGTGATTTTTTTTGCAATTTCGGGCTGCGACACAAATTTCAAGAGTGAATTATGTCAAAATGGCTGGAGATAAACCAAAATAACCTGCATATAAAATCCTTAGCATTGAATGTACATTTTAGCGGTCTGAGTCCCGACCCCCTACATTTAACAAGGCCTGCGCACGTGGGTGTCAAATAAGGGTACCCCCTAAAAAGTGGTTATTTTTGATATTGGCTTGTCCAGCCTGAAAATGGTTGCAGATAGGCACAGACATGGTGCTTATCATAACAAGCACTGGTGACCTGCTTTAGTAGTATTAACATCGATGACCTTTACTGACCTTGAACCCCATAATATTGGCTTTAGTGATTTTTTGCTCATCCATTGAATTAACCTTACTATTTTGAATGGTGAAATTTTTGACTATTGGCGTTAGTGTTTAAACGGCAAGTTTAACTGTTGGTGGTGACAGGCGGCGCAGACGTCATCAGACCACGATGAGAGCGTGGTAGCGGCGCCATGCACGGACTGTCGCTGTAAACAGTCTGGAACGTCATCAAGTACCGTCACTGAACTGGAGACAGCGCTTCGCAGCAAGGACGCCGAGCTGCGCCGGCTCAGAGAGACCATGGAACAGAACGAAACCGCCATCATGCAGGTCATACATTGCACAGCATATAGAGTTGTAATTATAATCAATGCTTGTCAACGTTTCGTTTTTTTGTTAGTAAAATGCGTTTTAACATTTTTTTGTATTTCCATCTTAATAACCGTTGAAGGTCATCGTGCAGCACTGCAGCTGCTTTAAGCCTAGATGTCATAGCTACCCCCAACTCCCTTCACTGTTCATTGTCTTCTGCGATGTCACTTAGTGCCATTCCTCGCTTCCAGATGTTTTTTCCAAACTTGGTTACACTGGCTGTTCTGAGATCATGTTCAACACAGTCGACAGTCCATCCATTTACGATGCCAAGGCCTGTGGTCATTGAGACCAAGGCCAAGCCCACTAAGTAAGTAAGTAAACTAAGTATGACAATTTTAGACTGCGCATCAGAAGCCAGCTTAATTTTATTCAAACCGTAATGAACCATAAAATTGCTGACAAGCATAGGCTCAATGTGTCCTACTAGTTACTTCAAGATTAGTGACTAGAGGTCAAAGCGTCAAGGCCGAGCCCAGATCTTTTCGAGCCCAAAGCCAAGGCCGTGGCAAGTCCACGATTTTTGTCCTTTAGCTGACTATCGACGACGTGGGTTAAAAAAGTAGGCACGGCAGAAAATTGCAAGTTTCCGACAGGGGAGATCATGGGTACTCAGAATTCCAATTTTGCCCCTATATTTCCCCAAAATTGTTTTTAGTTCTAAATTGTGTATTTCTGGACGAACTTTCTCTGACAAGAAGAAGATTTTCCGACTTTTTCGACCGCCAAAATTTTTTGGGTGGGCGTTTGCTCGCTTTTGCTCCTCTTGCCACAACGCTAATTGGAGGTGAGGACAGTCTTCGAGTCGAGGACCCACTCGCTGAAAAAATAAAGAGATTATATGATTACATCTGTACGCTGCAGGTGGTACAGGAGCGTCGTCGCGGCTGGCAGGCTCAGATGTCGGCTCTGACGCAGGAATGGGAACACAAACTGCGCTGTCAGCAGCAGGCGTCATTCCGTACTGAACAGTCTCTGCTGCTGCAACTGTTCAAACTGCAACAGGAGAACAGGGCCATGCGCCGCGCAGCAACACACGCCGGCAAGTCCACCAGCCCAGCAGACGAGCTTCGTGCCGCCAAGGTGCGTCTCACTGAGGCTTAGAAGTAAGTAAGTTATAGTTTTATTCTTTCAGACACGGTGTACACGCTCCACGAACTTTCAGTGGCCGATTTATAGACACTTCTGAAGAGGGGCCAAGGAGACACGAAGGGCCAAGGCCCGGAAAGGTTCTTGGGAAGGGATACACCAGCTAGAAGTAAGTAAGTTATAGTTTTATTCTTTCAGTAGCGAAATTAGTGCATATTTAAAGTGCACAATGTCAGCCAGTGCTAGACTGCACAATGTTAAAACAACAATGCAGTGCGGGGAAGCGACGGCAGTAGGAACTAGTAACTGTTCTTTTTTGCATTGTTGCTCAGTTTTTTCTGTCAACGCGACAATTCATGAACCGCTGCATGAACTTGCTGAAATTTTGTATGAACGTGTACCTTGGCAAGCTCTGGTAGCCTTTTGAACATCAAGTTCAAAGGTCAAAGGTCAAGGTCACATTGGTTTTTTTTGTGTTTTTGTCTGCGTGATCACCCGCGGGCAGTACTTAGCCTTGAGCGTCAACCCTGTACTCACTGTGGTTGGAACGTGTTGTGAAGGCTCGTGTCGAGGAGCTGCAGTGGGAACTGCATGACAGGTCGTCCGAGGTATCTTCATTGAGTGCTCAGCTGGAGTCGTGCTCGACACAGCTGCGAGCTGCGACGACCGACGCCGACACACTACGAGCTCACGTCGACGCCATGGCGGACGAGCTAGTAGGTGCCCGTGCAGACACCCGGCTAGCCGTGGAGCGAGCCGTGGCGGCCGAGAGACGAGCGACGGCGGCCGAGGGCCGGGTGGCGGTCTGCGAGGAACTTGTCTCTGCCGCTGAGGACACCGCACAACGAGCTCAACGCGACCGCGCACTCACCAACGACACCGTCGACTCTTTGCAGGCCAGTAGTTTGAACGAAAGCCCAGCTGTCGCTAGGGATAGCGGACCGTAATGCCTGCACCCAAATGCTAGAGACTGTGCCGTAGTTTTATACTTATTTACGTAACTTCTGATATGACGTAAACTTCCGGCACCGTCCCCCAATTACTTGCGTTGCAAATTGCGGCCAAACCGCTGCATATAGCGACATGGTTAGTTACTGTTCGAAGCCTGTAGGAACTTTTCATCGCCCTAACCAACCGTACCGTCGCCGACCACCTGCGACATACCGATTAGTCACAATACATGCGTTACAGACAACGGACGACAGACGGACGACACATGGTACCATATAAGCGCACTAACGGTCGTTGTAGGCCTAAATAGAAAAAAATTTTGCAGAGACAACGACGATTGCAATGTTGGTTGCAGTTAACGACATCACTTTATTCACAGTGTCGTGTACGTGTATGTTGCATTTTCAGTTAAAATGTAGTAGAAAATATCGCGTGCATTTCAACAAAGTATTTTGAGTACTTTACTAAGCAAGTTTTAAATGCTATTTTAAATACTGTCTGAGGCCAGTAACTAACAGATATGTAAATAATTAGGTTCTGACAATTGATGTTTAATTTGGGTTACCTAGCTTACGTGCTAATTAAAAACGCAGTGAGAAATTATGTATAGGCCTACTGGTCAGTAATTTGCTATAATTACTTAATTTAATTGTTTTCTTTCTCTTGTGCAGTGTGTGCGTGCGCGTATATGGTTCATTTTTTTATTGTGAGCTTGGTTTGAAGTGTAGAGACGCTTGTTGTGTAGGCTGTGTATGGTGTATTTCCTGTCATTTTTGAGAATGAAAGAGAAAAAGACGTATATTTTATGCCTGACTGCTATACATGCAGGCGGAGTTGAGAGTAGCTCGGGCGACGTTGGACAGTGAGCGTGCAGACTTCAAGCGCCAGCGTGAACAATGGTTGGACGAGAAACGACGAGTCATTGACTACCAGAAACAACTGCAGCTCAACTATGTGCAGATAGCGCGCAAGAACCGCCTGCTGGAGGCCGACGTGCATCAACTGACCGCCGAGATCGATCGTCACGAGTCACTCCCGTCACCCAGCACGGTCGAGGAGTCGCTCTGTTAGACACGGTGTACACGCTCCACGAACTTTCAGTGGCCGATTTATAGACACTGCTGAAGAGGGGCCAAGGAGACACGAAGGGCCAAGGCCCGGAAAGGTTCTTGGGAAGGGATACACCAGCTAGTTGGTTTGGGGAGCACTGTAAGCTCCTTCAGCATGGCCGAGCCCAGGAAACTAAAGTGGGCTTCTACAATTTTAGCAGTCGGGATGACTTTCCTAGCCACTTAAAATTAAATGTTTATTCTGCTGTGCGGTTGCACCGTGGTCTGAGCGTTTTTGTAAAGAATAAACGACTTCATACAGGTTTATCGCAACTGTGCTTGAGTGCAAAATGCAGATTAATACATTAGGCTATGACGTATTTACAACATGGCAATGAGCCTCTCTTCATCAGCTAGATGGTTTCGGGGAATGCTATAAGGGAATTTGTTGTACGACTTGTTGATGCCCGTATACAGTAAGCTCCAAAGAGTCGAGGTAGTGGAGTTCTAGCTGTACATTCAGAGCGTTAGTCGATACCATCTAATGAATGACCAGCAGCCGAAATATATATTAATATTTTGATGACAACAGTCATGCTATCTGCATAATCGTTTGAGATGTTCGTGTCTTACGGTATACATGTAGACTGCTTTGCAGCTTCGCAGTTGTACTGCAGTGACGCTGGCATTGGGTATTAATAGGCTAGTGGCGTCGTGAAAAAGGGAAGGGGGTGCAATTGCCCACTTGCCCCCTTTCTAAGTTTTAACGTGTTGGAAAATTTTCTCCTAAAGTAGAAAATTTGGGGCTGAAAATTTCCCATTTTGTGAGAATTTAAAGGCAAAGTTGTAATTTCAACTTTCATGCACTCATAATCTTCTCTGTTGGAAATTTGCAGCTGACTATTGGAAAATTGCAAATTTCCCCCCCCCCAAGAAAAAAAACTTTTGTAACCTACGATGCTGCTGGGCATTGAGAACATTTTCGCATTTTTACTGACCAAAAAATTGGAATATCATTTTTTTGTTTCAGTTTTTGTTTTAAGCTCATCTCATTAGACTCGATGTCACATCACTGATTCTAGTGTGAACGTCACTGAACATACTAGTAACAATTTTATTATCTCCTACTGCAATGTTTTTGTTCGTTTTCTGCTGACGGTTTTTTGCCGTTGAATGCGTTTAAAGACTTTTCAGGCGCGTGAGACAGCACAACAGTGTTGAAAGAAAGAATCCTACTTCTTGCATTGACAGTAGTCTACAGTGATAGATAGGTGATTTCATTGTAGCAAAAAGCTTCGTTACATTTACGTTTATGCAGTTTACCTTTTTTCTAGTGATGTAGTTAAGTCTACTCAGACCGAGCCTGAGGCTGAGCTCGACGAGACGGAACGTTCAGAACGTTTGCTATTCACTGTTTGAGCGTGCGGCAAGAAACAGCAACACAGTAGTATGCTAGAAATTAGTCAACACTTGTCCATATCAGCTGCCAGTGTAAAAATGAGTTAAATACAAATACAGAAAGGTGCACTTACTTCCGAGTCAGTTACACAGCACCGCGTCCGAACCTTGAAAGATAAGGACTTGAGCCTGACTCCAGTCTGTTGCCGGACTCGGGTACTACATCACTGCCTTTTTAGCATGGGCGGCGCTAGGAATCTGAAGTAGGGGGAGGCAACGGGGAGCAAGGGCTAGGGCACAGGGGCAAAAAAATTTTTTGTGTCGGCCAAATGTCGATTTTTATACTGTTCAGTTGTTGGGTGCATGAAAAAGGTGTAGCGGGGTCCAGGGGCAGAGCCCTTAGTCGGGAAGCTGAAACTTTTACGCGCAACAGCAGCTACTGCTGTAACGCCATCGCAATTCTGTCCGTCTGTCTGTCTCTCTGTCTTACGGGTGATTCAGTCAAAAACGGCGCAAGCTAGGATCACCAAATCTTCACCGTCGGTTGCCCGGAAGACTCTAGTTTCAGGAACCGTAAAGCTTTTCCATAAATTCGAAGGGGGTCACCCTGAACAAGGGCGCTAAATGAGAGGGGGGAGGGAAAATTTGCGCTATCCAGCCGATTTGGCGTTGGTTGAGCGAGCACGTCACGCCATCTGGTGAGTACAAGTCAAACACAACAGACACTACAGCCGCCGCTTGTCTGGCGGCCTCTGGCGACTGACTCTGACTTTGTTTTACTGGCCTTTCAAACATGCACCGGGCTGTTGCGCGTTCCCGTTTGCGTTAGCAGATTGTAGCTTTTGGACGTGCAGTGGAAGCCACAAATTTGCCTGCTTTTTGATGTTTGGAAACACACAAAAAATCACAGATGTCTGTGTTGTTTTGCAAAAATGACATTTTTTAATAAGTCACACCTTGGCATGAGGGCACTTTATCACCATCAAAATTTTTCCTGGAGGGTAGCCGGGGGGGGCAAGGACACGTTCCCCCGTCTGGCGCTGCCCATGCTTTTCAGCATCTATATCTAACTGTCGTTTACTTTGGGCTCTAAGCTTAACCGTTTCAGTAATCCGCCTGTGCACCGACTACTGGTAGTAAACCTAGCCTACGTCTCGACTGCGTACCGGTAGAATGGATTCAACTCTGATGCTGTTTTATTGCTCATCGCTTCCCATTATATTTTTTGTTATTCGTTGTTTTGCTTTCGTGCAGTAGACTGTTATTGAGCGTCAGTTAACGTATACATGTTTTGTTTTATTGTACACAGTTACTATTTCTGGAACTCAGGTGCCCAATTACGTCACAGTGACGTCATCATGGGGGTGCATATTTTCTGTTACGAGTTACTCTTGTGTGTTAGTTGTTACATGTAGAACAACCTTACCAATGTTATTTCTGAAGTTTGGAAATGTTCGATCTGGTTGCTTCTGTGCTTGTCTTTTGTTCTTGAAGCTATTTTACTGTTTTAGGGGCCTATTGATATCAGTAGGCCATATCAGTAGGCCTATGTTACCATAGCAGTTGGCGGAAAACGTGTTTATGTTTTAGTATGTTTATATTATGTTTATTCGTTATGTTTTTGTCTGCCTGTCGTTGTCAGTGGCTAACAGGCTGTCATGTGTTGAAGTGTTGACAGTACGTTCTCAGTGAAGTAGCCGAACGATGGTAATGAGATTAGGCGAGCTGCTGTTATTTAAAGAATATTGATGATTGTAACGTAGCCACTGCGGTCAATTCTAGAGATTTGCGTGACTCAGCTTCAAGCTTTGCATACGACCTAAAAATGTAAAACTCCACAGACTGTCGTTTTGATTTGCTCATATATCTTTCACTGAGTCTCTTAGTCTCTGATGGAGGCTAACTTTATCCTTATCACTATCTTCAGCTGTAAGTTTAGCTGATAATAAATTTTGTTTTATTTCTACTTGTGTATTTAGAAACTGGCTATTATATTGTCATTATACGTTCATGCAGAAGGCTAAAGCAAACTTGTATACAGAATATTGGACGAATTGTATTTAACGCTTTGTTTTGTTGCGTGGTTTGTATGCGCGTGAAGTGCAGTCATTGTTCTTGCAGTGATGATGCTAGAGAACGGTTTGATGACAGACAGTATTACTTGATACAACCTTACGTGTCTTACCAACACACATTGCTTACGGCGTATTAGTGTTAAAGTATACAGTGAATAAAGTATTTTCATTGTTAAAACATTTCTATGATATCGCTGCTTATCCAGACCCATGCAGACATTGCTGACAGTGACGACAGCTAGTGGTTTCTACCCCCCCCCTTCGTCCCCCAAATCTGGAATCGAAATCAGGCGCGTCCTCCCACTTTCCGATTTAGGCTCAAGCCCTCCCCCTTTTCGAGCTTCCACACATCCATGCC
>Ga0209367_1010705_pt1 | contig 12262 bp, 7 predicted proteins | sample WorMetLIZISLAND2_FD_187412 | JGI IMG/M metagenome (GOLD analysis project Ga0209367, IMG submission 187412) | Marine gutless worms symbiont microbial communities from Max Planck institute for Marine Microbiology, Germany - Olavius geniculatus... ... | reverse complement strand
CCCGTCGTCTGTCCGTCTGTCTGTAACGGATGTACTCTGGCTAACGGGTATAGTCGTAGAAAAAACATTTTACATGAATAATTAGCTATGTGTGTTAAACTCCGGCACGCAAAATTTCAGCCATGTAATGCAAAAGAAACATTTTCAAATTGAGAGTTGAATGGAAGAGGGGGGTAGAAAATTCAATGGAAAACTGGCCATACCTCAGCTCAGACGTTGAGAGACAGAGCCTAGATTGCTATTGATCACTAATAGGAAGTCGCATATTGGCTTTCAACTTATATGAAAATCACCGACCGTGGATGATCTTGAAAATCACTGACAACCAGTACGGTCGGCTATCCTAGCGACAGCTGAGCTTCTTGCTTTTTACCGCACGTCCGCAAGTGTGAGGAACAGTCTGCAATCTCACTTGTGGCAACAACAACTTTATATGTTACCTACCACCAGCTAAAACAAGCTTCTCCTAAACAAACGCTGCAGTGCACTATGACATTTGCTTTTAATTGTGCCATAGAACAAGCTAAGTTACTTACAGAAATACTGTTGAAACCAGGAACAAGTTGATATAATTCGTGAATACAGAGATGATTTGATGAAATACAGACTAGAGCTAGTTGGTTGTGTACACAAGCAGACTGCGAACACACTGTTCAGAGCACGACCGACAGACTGAGACCATCGACGGAACAGAACACGGCTACAGCAACAGAGCAGCGTTTGCGATGAACACTGCAAGCAAGACGGAAAGCCGTAATAGTACTTAGACGTGATCCGCTTTATGTGATAACACCGGACCATCATCACCACCATCATCATCATCATCAGTGGCGTATATAAGAGGGTAGGGGTCCAGGCCCCAATCACATTTTTTTGTTTTTTTTTGTTATAAGGGACTCAGAAATATAATTAAAATCGTTGCCACTAGAATTCGTCTTTCAAAGCTATAATGCACCAAATTCGACTTAAACTGGAGCTCCACCCAGACCCCGCTGGGACAGCTCACAGCGCTCGCCCAACCCCCTAGCTAGAATTTAGGGGATATACTATGTCACTTATGTCACGGGAGAGAGAGGAGGAAACGGGTAATGGGAAGAGAAGGCAAAAGGGGCTACGTCACTGATCATCATCATGGAATAGTTTTAAAAGTGGCCTAAATAACAGGCCCTAAGCATTATTTTTTAGGGTTTGTACGGCATATCGCAATAGGGCTTCAAAAATCCGCCGTTCCTGCCCTGGGCCCAGCCATCAAACGCATTTCGGCACCAGTTTCACGTTAAAAAAACAACCAACAAATTTCACGCTAAAAACAACACACAATGCCATTTTTGCCGAAAAAACACGAAATCAGCAGAAAGACACAGACAACTTTCTATATTTTGGTATACAGTATTAACATTAGCATATCAAGTCCCGCCCATTCAGCTGTTTGCTAACACCAAGTGGTAGATACCAACGTCAGCAGTGCTCGCCCCACAACATCATACAATTTTGCTGCCTCCCCAACATGCAACGCGTCGTCGTACGTCATAGTCGATAGTCAAAACATGGCAATACCCGCTTTGCTGGGTGAGGGTGACACGCCCATTCAATGAGTACAGAACCATGGACTCTCAGCCATTTTTCATTTCTGTAAGTCCAGACTCCAGACTCCAGAGCCCATGGTGCTTGACAAAGATTTGTAGTACAGCTAGCTGCTAGCCACGTAATCGCTCAGCAACGCACCTGCTAGTAAGTGACCAGTGAGTCTAGTGCAGTGGAGCTGAGTGGACGTTGCACATGCGCTTCTCGTTCTTTCTAACTCGACCTGGATTTGCTGCTTCTCGGTTTCTTATGTTGGGCGTACAGCCTCTTAACTTAGAAAAGGCGTAGAAAACCAAAGTTGGTGTGAACGTTGCCCAAAGCAGCAGAGAAATCTTATGCCGTACGTAATAGACTCGACAAGTGAATGCGCATCTTGCGCAGTCGCGTTATCCTAGAGGACTGGTATGCTAGATAGATAGTAGGCCTACGCTTTTCGGTAGCGGTGAACATGATTGTTAGCCTACTTGTAAAATTAGTCTCAGCCGAGATCTCGAGTCTTGACGAAGTTATAGCAAAAACTTTGTGGCGTACCCGTATTTGGCGTACTTGGGACTCGTGGTGAACAAAACCGTTAGCGCGCTGCTGTACACACCGCAAAATGCGCCGCAAATTATCTTATGCAATTGCAAACAAAGATATGTGTTAGACTGTGACCAATTCAACGTACACCTCGAGCATTATCCGTCAATGAAGAAAACTCTGATCAGAACCAAACATAAATTGATAGGTTGCAGAGATACGGCCGTAGGTAGGTCGTAACTCGTAAATACTGAATCACCAATTATAATCCTTCTCCGCTACGTTAGCGCTGGCAGTAAAACACAGACTACTAGACGTAACCTACTCACCGTACTCACCACTGTCACCTGCAGTCTCTTTCAGTCGCTGCACGTCGCTGGCGGCATGCGACGACGACGTGAGACTGGTTGAAGTGTCAGCGGCGGCAGAGTTATGACGAAGACGATGTTCGTCGTTGTCGTCACGAGATGGGTCCGACACCACGTCCACCGACGACAACGTCGACGAAGTGTTGCCACTCATCATGGAACTTGGACCTCGCACGACCGCCAGACTCAGTCCCAGCCTACTTCGACGTCGTCGACCACGTGGATCAGTGCTATTAACTTCAGTTGATACCCGGCGCGCCGGTTCTTCCGTGTTCCGTCGACGAACGGCCACCAGCTGTACTACTTGCGAGCGGCCGTCGTGGCCGGTGGGAATAGTGGCAGAGGTGCTAGTAGGAACATCTGTAGTCTTGCGAGGGTTGTCTGCCGCCGCGGCGCTGCAGGTGGGCTTAGGCAGCAGTCGTAGGTGAAACAGGTGTGATGTCAGTGCACCGCCGCCGCTAGTCGCACTATTTTTACTGCCGTGCGACCGACCAAACATCACGAACGAGCGAACGAACGAAAAGATCGCAGAACTGCTGCTGCTGTTAGAATTCGTTAGAGTGGATCACTCGGCTACAGCTGAATGGTTGATCCACCAGTCACTCAAGTCAGCCAGCACTCCTGCATCTGATATGAGCAGCGAGGGTCAGCTCAGCTGAACTCAACTCATCCCGGACTTAGCTGCGGAGGCTGCAGGGCGTCGCCGCCCCGCCGCCACGTTGAGCCGGTGAGTATGAGCGTATATCAGCGTATCAGGTTACACAACAATCGCAGCAACGTAGGCCTACCAAGTATCAGCAGCGTCTGTGAGTGTGAGTGGCGCAGCACAAATACATCCAAAATACATGTCCACGCCATATTAACGTGCGCTCAAAAGCTGTCGTTTGTCTGCTGAGCCGATACTGAACCTTGCTGCGGGTTAGTCTTAAGTTGTTTGGATCAATGTGTTTATGTACGAATGATTTTAATGAGAAGCCTATGTCACAGGCTTCTGTCTGTGGTCTGTAACGCATGTATTGTGGGTAAACGGTACGTCTTACCGGAAAACTGACTGAACCAGCAAATAGGGTTGCCCGACGGCTACCCTGTGGTACCAAGTCGGACCCTCTACAATTACTCCCTTATTTCCTCCAAATGGGGCTGACTGCACCCCCAAATACTTGGACTGCAAATTGTGGCCAAAAACCGCTTCAGTTACCGGCATGGTTACTATTGACAGTCTATAGGAACTTATCAACGCCCTCCCTAATCGACGGTACCATCGCCGAGCCCTACAGACATTCAATCTAAATATTTCTTTTCTCAATTAGGTCACATTCAGCTTATTCAAAACATCCCTCCTACCATATTTTCAAATCAGATCTCTCTACACTGGCTCAAAACAAACGAACGCATGGCCCCAAATTCTTACAAAAGCTCAGCTTTGTTATCTTTGTAATTTTGACTTCTGTTCTTGTCTGCTGTGGTCCTTGGCTTTACCAGCAAACAGTTCCAGAACAGAAATTACACAGTGTTCATTTCGCCATGCTTCTTCCTATACTTGAAATAAATTATCCCTTGTTATGGCCCTTTTTGTCAACATCATTTTTCAGATTAATCATCTTTTTCCTCATCTCTCTTAAAAACGGTTACTATGCAGTTCTAAACTCCTTCACCAGCACAGCCAATCACCAAAAAGCCACGCCATCTCCAAAAATATCACCAATAAAATATTAGTCAAAAGTATACACATTGAAAAAATATGCATTACTACTTCAGTAAGCAGTGCAGTGAAGCATTTTAGGTGGAGCGCGATATCTATACTGAACATTTGCTGCTGAAAATCAATCAGTATTATATCAAGACATGACAAAATCTTGATAGCTTACCAATTTCACTGCACCACTCTGGGACACACAGTTACAGTGCTGTATCTTATACACTGTGTTCAGTAAAAAGCATCACCCTTTCTATTTTTGTGAAATATTTGAATTTATCTGATGGTATCAAATTTTGCTAATCTTTGGCAGAAACATACTTGGCGGACTGTCAAACAATCATAAATGCACAGCCTGCGACATCTTGTTTGATATGTTCATACTGTACCATGTGAAAACTAGCAAAAATCTGAACGTTTACGTTTTTTATGGAACACCTTGTATAGCATACAATGAGTTAACTTTAATCAGCACGTCTTAACATGTCGTTGTAATAGTCACAGCAGACGTGATTCTATGCTGAACGTAGCTGTTATTAGCTCAGTAATGAAATGACTATGATCAATAACAAGTATTCACCGACATATTACATGCATATACACTGTTGAACTATACTTTAAACAAGAAACCCAAGATTGCTTGTAGCCACAATTTCTATAATAGGCCTACTTGGATGCGTGAAGTCTTTTTGTCTGCATACAGGTAAACCACCTCAGTATATATATACAGTAAGTTCCAACCACCGGGTAAACTCAGCCTTCCATCCCCTCGGGGTGGGTAAAGTGAGTACCAGCCAGTATGACTGGGGCTAAGGCAGGGCACGTTCACCTATGTCGGGTAGAAGGTAACAGTGCGTGATCCTACTGCTCTGAGATGGATTTCTAGACACACCTTCAATCTTTCAACCTTTACAGAATGCTGACTGCTAATAACAATATAACGTCTTTGACATTAGTAACTACAACTCATAAACATAACACCTGCAGAACTAAATGGCATAAGGTATACTGTACAACACACAGGAGGTAAAAAATTATGCAATTTATGCTACCCGGTACGCAAAACACAGCAGTCAACTGTTGCATAGGCCATGCCCAGCGCATAACAAATTCATACAAACTTACTAAATAGGGAGAAAAAGAGAAGTCAACGAGAATGCAAATGTTGTGAGATTAGCATGAAGTTGTAGAAAATATTCAACATCGTAGAAAATGATTGGCATTAGAATCTCAATTCTGGGGACGCACAAACCACACACGACCGTGATGCATGAAGCCGATCGTTTGTGTCAACAAATAACTCAACAAGCTGTATGTATGCTATTCATCAGGAAACAGGTGAAGCCGGGGTCTGAGTTGACAAACATTCCTGCAAAATGGCCGATGATCGGACGTGAGTTTCCAATGTCGATTTACGCACATCCACCGATATACCACGTACCTAACACAGACACAGAAAACAACAGATCTTTAGTTTATATCACAAAACTCACAACATTATAATAACAAAAATACTAGCAAAATGTTATTCAGTTTCTTGAAGACTTGGGCTGCAGAATTTCAGGCATTTCCAGTGAGTAATGCAAAAACATCTTATTGTTAGAGCACCTGTTGCCTACTGCCCTAATATAAATGTACATACAGTGTATTACTGATGTACACCATGTCTCAAAAACAGTCTAAATTGTTTTTGTCATAACTTTGTCAAATTTTCACTATATTTGATAATTTTTGGCACGAAGATGGCCAAGGCGATGAAATTATGCAAGATGCACTTATTTTTCACGTCACCTAATTTACGTTAACGCACTACCGTGTGAAACAGAGATGTTCCAAATTGTTGCATAACGCTGAGTTATTTTCCAAGTGAACGCTGTAACGACTTTATTAAGCACAAAATAAATCACAATGTAAATTATTTAGCAGAATTATAAGTTTGCATAACAACTTGCTTGCAAATCATCAGAACTTATGTCCAAAGTGTGCCTTGCATACAAAGACAATGGCTTAGATGCAACTCCACCGGCTGATAGTGGAATCAACAAACGACTGATCAAACGACATTCACTCACCGATTAGACACGTTTTAAGCTAATCAGTCAGCTATTTTGTTGTCTGCTGTTTTTACCATAAAATATTTAATAACACAAAAATATTAAACTACGTGGCACCCTCTGTCGAATTTATGATGCAAAAGTAAGCAATCCGATACAATAACCACTGCGTAATGTAACAATTTGGAACATCTGTGTTTCACAGGTTAGTGCATTGACATAAATCAGGTGAGGTGGTAAACGAGTACACCTTATACAATTCCATTGTATTGGCCATTTTTTTGCCAAAAATTATTAAAGTTGATGGAAATTTGACAAAGTTATAACAAAAACAATTTTGACTGTTATTTTTTTAGACACGATGTATGAGTTGATCAACTGACCAGCTGTGAGAAGAATGTTGTCTCCTTTGGTTTCTCGGAGTAACGTTCAAACTGATCCAAACTGTCTTGCATCTTCAGCGTCAACGAATCATAGTTGCTGCGGACTATCTCTAGCACCTAAACACAACAGATTTCACAGTTCACAGTCAGTCACCACCAGTGAGTAAAGTTTTACATTCCGACTCAGTGAGGGTGAAGAAAAACTCACAAAACCCACTGAAATTCCTGAAAATACTGTAACTCATTAACATTGAGTTAAAATTAGTAGAACTAACTGACACAGTGACTAAAACTCATGAAAACTCACTAAGACTCGTGACAAAAACTCAGAGGAACTAAAACACTCCGAGGCACACTAAAACCAGCGACGAATCATAGTTGCTAGGCACTATCTCCAGCACCTGCTACAACAGACCTCAGACTCTCAGCTACTGCTAACTTAAATAACAATGACCCACATATGAACGTAAAATTAAATGAAACTCGCTCACTAAAACTCAATAAAACCAGCTGAAACTCACTAAGAAAACTCACCAAAATTCAGTAAGATTAACTGACGACTCACTAAGACTGAGTAAAACAACTAATTAAGCTTCACTAGAACAGACCTGCTCTTCGGTGAGTGAGGAGAGACTACGTGACGTGGTCCACGATTCTATCTTGGGATTGAAGTGGTTGATGATGGCGTGAACGTTCACCATGGCGTTGGTCAGACGGATTGCCGACTCCTTCCACTGACCGTCGGTCGTTGTGTACCGTAGAGCTAGCACAGATAGCCATGGACGTCATCAGTTCTCATTCATCACAACAAGCAACAGGCAAACATGTCACCACACCTTGTGCCGACCTGTATGTATCCATAACGCATACTCGTCCACTGCACTGGGAATGGGCCTAGTGTGCAGCAAGTGCTAAAGCACGGTTGTCTGGTTGTCTCAGTGGGTATGTCTGGCACGGTCTGCCAGACATACCTGTTAAAATGTATGCAGGTAAGACATGTATCATTTTCTGGAGGTTCCTGGCATCCAATGACCTTGACCTTTGACAATTAAGCTAAAAATTAGCAAACTACTTGCTCCTGACCTGGAGAACGTTTGCCTTTGCATCAATTTTAGTTTTTCCACACCATTTGTTTTCAACTGATGAGCCTATACAAAACAGGGTGTCGGGACATTATGCCACCTTGATGTTTTGCCCCAGGATGCTTCGCCCACTGAAAAATGCAGATGATGGCGAGTTTCTTCATCATCTTTCCCTCTTCCCCATCATCTTCACTGTTCAACCGTTTTCACCATTGTCTGCAATTTTTCAGTAGCAAAATATCCAGACAAATGCAAAAACCTTAATGTGGCTTATCACATAATAAGCAAGCAGGCTTCTCATGACTTTGAGGTTCTCAGTAAAGTGTCTAAAATTAATGATTAATTTACGAAATCATGCCTTAAGCCAAACTGATTATGCAGTGGTTTCTTGCTTAGTTTACTAAATGCACAATTCCATAAAAGCGTTCAGATTTTAACATATCCACACTGCAGTAATGCATAGCAGACTTCTTTGAAAAATCCAAGATGACAACAGTATAAACATCCACATCTCAGTGCAAAATTCAAAGAATGTGGCATGCCAATAAATGGTGTTACAAACAGCCATTTACCCATTGAATAAAGATTGTCGAAGACTTGATGCATGCGAATGATTTCATAATATAGCTCGTCATAACTGTTTGGATTGGGCAGGAAAGTGTCACCATATGTAATGAACAGATTGAATATGTTCACAACCTGCAATATATATTCAGCAATCCACTGTGTGAAAATATCTACTTGATAAACAAGAACACAATACTGACTGTAGTATAATTAATACAGTGCTGATATCTTAAAGTGGGGTAGGCTAGAGCCCCACCTCACACAAATGTAAATATATATATTGAGGCAAGCGAGGCTGTGTGGCATAAAAACTGCTAGACAGCTTGAGAGTGGGAATATTTTGTTTGCGTAAAATCCAACCTTACAGCAACCCAGGTGCCTGGTTTTTCTAACGTTATGCACCATATAAATTTACGTTTTACTTACATACTATGTGGCAACTTGACTTTTCGCTGAATGGTATTTGTTGTCAGCAGTGAGTACCAGTGCAAGTGACTGCATGGAATGATAATCTCTGAAATGATCTGTGCCGACCTGAACAGGACATTAAACTCTACTCATTCACTCACAGACTCACTCAGTGCAGCAGTAAGAGGCCGCAGTAAATGCCCAACTGACCCGTGTGCAGAGAACGAAGACATCAAACTTCTTGACCAGCACCGACTCATTGGACAGAACAAACTTCACCAAGTTGATGACAGCTGGACAGAATGCCAAACAGTGCACAGTCACAATATACTCCCACAATCACAGCTCAACTGTACTCACTCACTCAGTCCTCCCCTGTCCTCCAATAGACAGCATTCTGAGACTGATGACTGTCTAGAGGATAATAGGAAAGATTATTGTCAGTCCAATGCAATGCTATGCATAGCATTGGACAGAGCATAAAATCACCTGAGTGTCCGTGCGTCCATGCGTCCAACTTTTCCTAAGCTCTCTTCATTCCACCTTCCCCTTCCCTTCCCTTTTCCCTTCCTCTTCCCCTTTCCATTTTCCTTCCCCTTTCCCCTTCCCCATTTTCCTTCCCCTTCTCTTTCTCCTTCCCTTTTCCCATTTTCTTCCCCTTCCACTTTCCCTTCTCCTTTTCCTTCCTCTTCCCCTTTCCCTTTCCCTTCCTTTGCCCCTTCCACTTTCCCTTTCCCTTTCCTTCCCCCCTTCCTTTTTCTCTTTTCCTTATTCCTTCTTTCTTTCCGTGTCAACGTCCGTGCATCCAACATTTGAGGCGCCATATCTCAGTAACGGTACCAGATAAACGCATAGTCACCATGGACCACCAATAGGAAGTCGACCCCCGGGAATCGAATGGTCTCGTGACTGACCATGTTTATTGTTTAGTTAAAATAATAGAAAAAGATGAAGGGATCATTGCTGCTGCACAATTTGAAATTAAACTGTTTGATTTTTTTTCTACCAGTCTAAACAGGTCATTGATTATATTTATATAGAAACTATCGAAACGCATTAGACAGACTCTGTGTTCGTATGAACATTATCTTGTTAGAACTGACATTACTGTTACATAAATATGCACACTCATAACGGTAAGTTCTTACAATTTTAGATTTTGGTCATTTTTTTGTATTTTGTGTTCCATATGACGTTTTTTTGTAAAGGTTAAACTTTCTAATTCATTACTGTAAAGGTAAAACTTTTGTTGTTCCAGTTCATTACTTGTGACCTTTAAAATGTCATGCTACATGTCTATGAACAAAATAAAATGATGATGATGATGATGATGATGTGTATGTGCATTGCCTGAAAAGGCTGTCCCCGAAATGACCTATACTGCATTGGTGGGACATTAAACCCTACTCACTCATTCACTGCACAGACCTTCACCAAGATGATCACAGCCATGTACTGCAAAATACACAGATTCATTTATCATTTTAGACACATCAGCAAAAGGCAACAAAAAAATATTTAATCAGTGGTATTATTCAAGCCAGTGATTACAAGCTGCACTATGGACCTTGCCCATCCATTTGTCTGTCCATCTGTCCTGCATGGCTCTTGGATTAAAAACCGAAAAAATAAATAAAAAAAACTGATGTGAACGTTTGCAGAGTGGAAGTAACTGGCACAGCAGTTTTTAGCTCAAAGGTCAAACGTTGGGGTCATGGTTGGGCAACTTGTTGGCACTAGGCTAACATTTTCCTGCTATTATAACTACTTATTATTATTATTACCTGTCCAGAGTTCTTTCCACGGATAAGGAAGTCGAACGCGGCACTTCTTCTGGTAGCAAAGAATTCTGTGAGTGATGCCCAGACATTTTCTAATAACATCCGACATTTCCCATTATATACCAGTCGTACAGTAGCATTTATCCAACGACTCAATGCAACGGTAGCAAACACTTACATAACACTAGCTATCGATCATTCAAATAACAAACAGCAAATTTTACATAGCTGATGCAAAATATTCGCACGAGCCTGCTATCAACGACACCACCAAACAACTAATTTCTAATATTGACACTTTATAAGCAAAATTTTTGAAAAACCAAAAAATATGAATTACAAATATCTTAAGTTGACAATTCAACAACTTGAATGCCTAATGTTTTACACATCAATCTAATACCAGATATATGGGCAGTCACAGGATCACACACAGATCTTGCACGCACTGACATCCAATATATTACAGATTACAAATTACAACAAAATTTTCTACAGTGTCTCCTACAGAACTAAATTGGATATAAGCACTTTGCAATAAAAAAATATGACAAAATAATACCAAAAGTAGTGAAAAATAAATCCTACAAAATTTAACACAAAATACATAGCTGGTTCGACTACAGCTTCACAGCCATCTATTTACGGCTTAAAGCCATCTGTTTACGGCTTCATAGCCGTCTACGGCTTTATAGCCATAGCCGCTACCTGTAACCTTGTGGTTACATTCGGGGACGCGCATTGGTCCGAGCTGATACGGCCTCAGCGCTGGGCAGGTGTAAGAGCCTGCCCACTCCGGAGGTAAGGTAAGGTAAGGTACATAGCTGGTTAGACTATACAACAGTAGCAGCAAGAAAGGCAGATTAGCTCTATCTATAATTCTATATGAATGACAGCTCGACAGCAGGACTCACGTGTATAACTCAGTGGGAAAGTTCTTCATCATGTGACTAGCAATAAACTCTACCATCAGGTCTACAACACACAATCGAACATCTCTGCAATAACAGCTCACTAATAATAAATTGAATAAATTCCTCCAAATCACAACCCGTTATATGTCAAGTTCTTGACTTTCGGCAACAGCTGCTGCCTCCCACGAAATGATTTTGGTTTGCCACTAATTACTGCTAACTTAACTTTTCAATGTCTATGACAATCTGTTCATTTAATGAGAGAAAAACCCGTCAGTTCGTTGAATAAAATGCTCAAAAAATCAGTTTTGGGACCAACCGTAAATACAATAAATTACAAACATGTAGACTCTCTAATGATAGTGCATGAAACTACTCTTTTTGCTAGCACACCGAGTGCATTTGAGGTTTTTTCCTATGACCAAATTACGTACTTACTTACTTAATACTAATAAAACAGGACCTAAACAACCATTAATAATTTTATTTCCAAACCCAAACATCACCAGAAATCCCACAGAAGTGACAGAACATACCGAGAACGGCCGTGGCAAGTGGCCGAGACTGCAATGTCTTCTCCACGCTTCCTTTTCTATGTCGCATTGGCTAAAAAAATTATTTTTAAAATGTACAGTACACACACTCTGCAACATAATTACAATTTTTTAAAAGTTCCACAAGCCAAAAAACATCAAACATTCACAAGATTCACTTTTGGCCATCTATCGCTAAGTTGAATGTGGCCTACAGAAGTTACATGTATCAGGGCTCATAGCAAACTCATCATCATCATCATCATCGACAACCGTGGGCTCAATGCCCGTTGGTGTCTGACGCCATTCTTACTATCGCTGCCCACCGCTGCCTATCTAGGGCAGCGTGGCTCAACTCCTGCAGGGTTGCCCC
>Ga0209367_1010704_pt1 | contig 12262 bp, 9 predicted proteins | sample WorMetLIZISLAND2_FD_187412 | JGI IMG/M metagenome (GOLD analysis project Ga0209367, IMG submission 187412) | Marine gutless worms symbiont microbial communities from Max Planck institute for Marine Microbiology, Germany - Olavius geniculatus... ... | reverse complement strand
TGCTGCGTTAAGATACGAAGCTCGAATTGAAATTAATAGCAAGTAAATGGAAAATTATTTGAATTTACCTAACGTGGTATATAAAAAATAGGAATAATGTAAAAATCACAGAAGATGTCTTCTGTTAACCGTAGCATGTGGCATCGCTTGACAGGTACGATTCAGTAACTTACACAAGCAATTTTTTTGGTTTCTGTGCAATATATTATTAAATAACAGTTGATCATTATGCTTATTTGCTGTTTGTCATTATTTAGTAAAATACATCATGCTGTTTGACTGCACAGTTCATTTACTGCAATATTATAATTTTTTGCAATATTGGGGCAAAACGGCTATTGGGTGGCCATTTTGCCCCAAGTATGGGGCATAATGGCCACCCATACAATTTATACATATTTTTATTTTTTTGTCTTTGTGCTATGCTCGCATGAATATAACTAATGGGCATGCTTACCTATATTAGCAATGATGTCATAAAACTTTTTGTAGGTTCAAAGTATGTATTTGACAATGTTCCGTAGACATTTTTGGTTAAGGTGTTCGTTTTGCCCCACGCTACCCTATTGTTCACAATGTCGTCCGTCAGTTTGCCAGTTTATCTGTCTTTTTAGTACTAACTCACAGCTCAATAAAAGAAAAACTTAGAAATACCGAAATTTGTATAAACATTCTCCAGGGGCACTAGGAATAACCGGTGTGTCATTTTTTAATTCAAAAAAATCAAATGTCTGGTTTAGAGTTGCGCAGTAGGTGTGTTCGCATAGTTAGGCGGACGGTCGCATATTATGTCGGCAGTGGGCCGATGTTTGTAGAGAGATGTGGAGGGCGGTGCGGACGAGGATCACGATCATGCGGCTCTTCCTAACCTCCTGCAGCTGAGTTTCTACTTGGAGCAGGCGGGCGTCGGTCTGAGCCGCGAGGAGATGATTCGAGTCTGGTTGGCACTCAGGACCCTCGTCGAGTCGCAGCCTGTCGAGCACGTGCGCTTCTGGGGCAAGATTTTCGGCACTGAACGAAACTACATCGTGGCCGAGGTGCAGTGGCGCGAGGGCGAGGGCGACGACGACGAAATGGAGGTCCGCGATGCGAATAAATATGCAACACTAATACTAATCGTATATGTCTTAACCAGTGGCGTATTTAAGGGGGAGAGGGCTACGGTGCGATGCCCCTTCTCTTTGGCCCGAACATGAAAATTTTTTTACAGGCGACTTCATATCAAAAATGCGTTTTTTGCCATTTTTTTAGCAAGAACTGCAAACCTCAACAATGTTTGATGTCTTCTTTCATACCGATACAATATGCGATTAAAATCACCATGTGAGATTGCATCTGATAAGACGCGCCGACGTCGCCGAGCGCTTTTGAAAACCAGCTGCAAGCCGTATAGGCCTATAATATTTCGCGGCGGCTGGGTTTAGTGTCCATGGGTGAGTGACACGGCACTGACATGAAACCAACAACAAGGCAGTCTGCGGCTGGCTGGCGCACGCCGTGGGCGGTGGTTAATTAATATTTTAAAATGTCAGATCTGAGTTCAAACCGAGATGAACAAGCCCACAACTTCCATAGGCTACAGCAAATGAGATATAAGCCTACCCAAATGAGATATGCCTATTATTGCACGTAACGCGACTATGGCAGCTAGAAGTCAAAGAAGTGATAGACAAAACGTGACTATGAGCTCAGCTTAGTCATTAGCGAGTGGAGACGATAATGGCAAAGCGTCGGACCGCATACGTTTTACGATGTCAAATGTCAAAGACACGGCGCACCGCTTGCAAGCGACGACATCTGCCACGACCAATGGATCAAGCATTTTGATGACGACAGACCGGGTTTGGCACGGCCCATTTATTATTATAGGCCTACTGTAGTCCTATTGTGCCTGTTGTGAAGTTTATTGCTTTTTAATAATTTACATTAATCCGTGACGATGTTTTGCAGCTTGCTAAACTTTATTTTTTGCTTAAACAACACAAATATCTGTGATTTTCTGCGTTTCCAAATTTCAGAAAAATGGGTGAATTTGCGTCTTTCATTGAGCGTTCAAAAGCAAAAAGTGTTTCAGGGCTCTGCCCCTGGACCCCGCTGTGGGCTCCGCCCCTAGACCCCCGTTATAGGCTTGCGCTCGGCACGCTCGCCGTGGCCCCCTTTGCCAAATCTTACATACGCCACTGGCCTTAACACAACGAATGCGATGCGGACCTACGTAGTGCCGTGTCATTTAAATTGACAAAAAATTAGTCTAGATTGACGCATATTGAAAGTGTGTGATCATTGATCAGAAGAGATGTGAGATGTCTGCAATCACTCAGCCCTTTTTGCACACTGCTAATGTTAGTCTCGCATGCATTTCTGGTGCCCGGAGCAATGAGGAATTTTAGACAAAGCTTCCCACTTAGTCGCGTTTGAGTTTCGCAGAAGACAATGCAAGCAATTTTTTGGCATGTACTCTACGGTGAAAAATGTTTTTTAACTTAAATATACTAATATACGTTTGTCGGCTGGCTCCGGGACTCTTTTCCAGACTTCACTATCGATTGAAAAAAGAGGGAAATGAGAAGGAAAGACGCGATGCGCTTAACTTTTTTGTCTTTATTTTGGTGGGTGTAATTTTGCAATTAGGCTAAATTGGATATTTCAGAATTTCTAAGCGGAATTGTTGTGCGTATTGTTGTAGCTGATGGAAGAACAGATTGAAGAGAGAGATGACAAGGACAAAGACTACGACCTACCAGACGAAGGTTGCTTTCCGTTGTTTGTAAAATTAGCAGCTTTTTGTTTTGTTTCTGGTTAAACAGTCACTAAGTATAATTATAACGTGTTTAGTTTTTATGTTTGTGTACAAGCTAATTCAGCCAGCTAAGTAGTTCTGTTGATCAAATTTGATCATATTTTTGTCTGAAAATTGGCCGTACAGAATTAAACATATAATGATGATGATGATGATGAGTCGAAAAAGTTAGTGTTCGCCCACTCTTACAGCAAAAACAGTCACGAGTGTGATAATAGAAATATGCTTTGGCAAACAGTTCAGTTTTTACGCGCGAAAGCAGATACTGCTTTCAGCGCGTCTTAACCGACACAATTTATTATTCTGTCCGTCTGTCCGTCCGTTCGTCACACGGGTGGATCAGTCAAAAGCGGTGCAAGCTAGGATTACCAAATTTTTACCATCGGCTGCCTGGAATAATCTAGTTTCAGGAACCGTAAAGCTTTTCCATAAATTCGAAGGGGATCACCCTGAACGAGGGCGCTAAATGAGAGAGCGGTGGGCAAAATTTGCGATTTTTGGCCAATAAGTCGCTGTATCTCAGTAACGGTGCAAGGGCCTAGGTTATATTAATCACTAATAAGAAGTCGTACACTGGCTCTCGATTGGCGCCGAATTCAGTGACCTTGAATGACCTTGAATGCCACAATAGGGGGTTTTATGGATTTTTGGCGATTTCGGGCTGTGATACAAGTCTATATCATTCACAAAGTGGCGCCGCGGAACTATCGTTATGCGATCCAGATAGGGAATTTGGTATTTGTATATTAACTTAGCGTGAACACCCCCATTTTCAGCTAAACTACTGAACCGGAACTGCTATAGGCTTTCGCGCGTCTCGTGAGCATTAGTTAAAATTTCTTGTTAGTTCACGCCGGAAAGCGCATGGCAGATGACAGTTATTTAAACAGCCAAAAAATGCTCCTTAATTTGCACTGATTTTTGTTCAGCCGGTTTTCAGCACGCTGTTGTTGACATGTTGGTTGTGCCGGTGCGCAGCTGAGACGGAAGTGCAGGATTTTATTCCTAAGCCGAACTACAAGCGGCCTCCAGTCGTACCGGTGGAAGAACAACGCACTGGAGCGAACAAGATGTCGTACTTCGTCTGCAATGAGCCCGGGGAAGCCTGGATTCGACTGCCGGCTGTCACTCCTGCGCAGATTGCCACGGCCAGGACGATGAAAAAGTTCTTCACCGGACGTCTCGACACCCCGGTACAGAGGCCTACATACGAGCGCTATTAGTTATGATAATATTATACACATCGTGATGTTGTGCAGTGCTCTTCGACAACAAATAATCGATTAAACATTGATGATGATCCGGAAGTTTAGTTCAATTTTTTTAGCAACTTGATTGAGTTGCAATTTCTCACAATGTCACGCGTGTATTTCAGTTTTGTGGATGCCCGTGTAATTGTACAGCACAGGTTTTTAGGCCTAGGTAAATGTATACGAGAAAAAAGTTCTTGAGAAGTTTTTATAGTTGGTGCCTGCTGTGTTCATTATCATTTTGTGTGGCAAATTGTTCGCTTTTAGGCCCCTCGCTACTTGTTACTTCAGCCAACGAGGTCATTGTTGATTGCCTAAGTTTTTCCGTCTTTTCGGGAGAAGGCTTGTATAAAAAGTTTTGGATTCCACTGTTGTAAAGGAAAAAAATAGCTAAGTGATGGATTTCGGGACAATTAGATTTTGGAGGTGATCTGAATCCAAATATACAACCACATTATTCACTGATTGCCTGTTTTTAGTGCAGTGCGGCGTTTCTATTGTACCGTTTACGCGTGTGCGTTTGTCACGTGCTGTTAATTAGTTTACTTATCTATAAAAATTAACTCTCAACGTTTTTATTGTGCCTGCTGACAGGTGGTTAGCTATCCGCCGTTCCCGGGCACGGAGGCAAACTACCTGCGAGCGCAGATAGCGCGTATCAGCGCCGGCACTCAGATCTCTCCGGTGGGTTTTTACCTGTTTGACGAGGAGGACGACGAGCAGGCCAAGCTCCGGGGACTTGTCCAGCAGAACCCAGACTTCGAGCCGCTGACGCTGCGCGACCTGGTCGATTCTTCACTGTCCGGCTGGGTTCACCATGTACTGCACATACTGCCGCAGGTATAGAATCACGCCAACACGTATAACGCCTGCATCTTTTCCATCCTAGCAAAGCAAGCCCGTTGCGTATAGTTTTCGCTTCAGAACGTTGAATGTCAGTGTGAGGTTGTCTGGGTGGGTTTGATCCTAGGCCTACTGCTGAACTTAATTTAGAGTTAACCTAGGCCTAATGCTAAAGTAACTGGACACAAAATTGAAAATAAAACGATAATGTGATTTAATAAGCAGAATGTTTACAGCGTGCGAATTATCATGTAAGTGCAATGACAATAAACGAAATTAGAACAGAATTACAAATAGACTGTCAAACAATCAAGCAGTCGCAGCTGCTAATAAAAATATCTCAATCAAATCAACAGACTGTTCAGTTTCACCGTTTAACCAGAGATATCACATCGACTTATCTAAGGTCAGATATAAACTGACGAATAGCTCACTAGAACGGATATTACATGACAAACAATCACAAGCAATATACACACATATAAAGGGCTTAATATCATGATCCGTGCAAAGTTTAGGAGTTCGCACAGGGGTCTCCTCTCCTCGATACGCCACTCTAGGGATCCACGCAGGCCTCCCAATCTATCAAACTCCACATTACCTTTCTTGTTATTAATTGTTAATAACAACGAAGATAAGGTGACGTTTTAAACTGAAAATTGGCACATCTGTCTCTTCTGCCATGGGAACGTTCACAATAATTATTTTGAGTTTGTGAAAGCTACGCGTTTTGTTTTCGAGTTGGGAGCCTGTACAGGACAGACAAGCAAACGGACGGTTGGGACTTGTAATGCGGCTTGCTAGAACGGCCGTGTGATAATATGAGATTACTCTGATGAAGCAGTGATGTTACTATAGGGTCGCACGACGTGGTGGAACCCTGTGAACAAGTCCGTGGACGACGCTGACGACGACGACGACGACGACAGGGAAGACAGACAGCACGTTGAACCTGAGGTTGGACCGCCGCTACTGACGCCGCTCAGCGAAGACGCCGAGGTGAACGGAATGCAGCCGTGGACTACGCGCGTCTCGTCCAAGCTCCTAGCACAGTACGCAGTCGCCGTCGTCCATTCGTGTCTCTGGCCTGGAGCGCACGCTTTCTGCACCGGCCGGTACGACCTTACTCCACTTGATGATCTGTTAATTGTAGATTTGTTGTTCGACAAGTCCGCGGTAAATTCAAATATTGGAGATCGCGCTTAAGTCGATTTTTTTAGATTGTTTTGAAGCAAAACTGGGGAGACCGTGGCTTTTTTGTTGTTTGCGGAAACCTGAATATGAATAATGATTTCAAATTTAGAACTGTTTTTAGATATGAACATTTTGATGCGTGTAGAAAATTTTGGGACATTTACTTATGTCTTGTAATGTCATCACTAGTTATTATAATATTATGATTATGATTTTGTTTCCAACTGGAATGCTTCGCAGTTTCGCACACTAAGCTGCTGAACATTTTGCGCTGTCTGCATAGAAGTAGCCTATGTGATGAATCGGTTACGGTATCAACTAAATCTGACAAAAATACACTTAGGCAGTGTTTCAACAGTTTTACTTCGTTTATTTCACACTTATTTCACGCTAAACGTTTTATTCCACTATAGACAGTAGGGTAGACATATACAGTAATGGAGATACGATGCGGAATAAAAAATACACTACTCCACATTCCCACTCGTGCTGCCTGTCTCTACCGTTCTGTCTGGAATGGCATATAATCAAGCGTGACCAACCTCAATAACAGTGTCGACTGTCGGCGAGCGTGGCATAAGTGTCGTTTAAACCACTGTCTGGAGTGTTGTAAGTTCACGTGTTTAACACTAACTTGTTTCAACCCAGACCGCGTTTTGTTATTAACGTTGACGCGTTCAACGTGCTGTTTGTGTTGACAGAAATTTCGAGAACGTGTACATCGGCTGGGGTCACAAGTACTCGGCGCTCAGCTACAGCCCGCCGCCGATCGTCCCCGTCCAAACCGAGTACCCGCCAGGACCCGAGATCAGCGAGGCGACCGACCCGAGTCCCGAGGACGAGAAAGCGCTGAACAAAAACGCGGCGGGTGAAGGAGAGGGCGAGGTGGAAGGACAGGACGACGAGTTGATGGATGATGGAGTGATTGCTGAGGAAGACGAGGGCGCCGAGGATGATGATGACGACGACGACGAGTGAATATACTGAATACTACCCTACACTACACACAGTGGCGTCGCCATGGGCTTGCTGCCAGGGCTGGACAAGAAGTGAAGGAAAAAATAATTTAGGGTGACACACACAAATATTATGAAAATCGTGCAGTTAAGAGTGAGTGACAGTGCCGCAGGCTTATATTTTTGTGTGTGAAATGTGAAACGACGGCGACAATGAGTTCTAGTTAGTTAGCTTATATAAGCGTGAAACAATTAAACAGTAGACACACGTTCTCAATCTACAGTGTTCTGAAGTGACCTAAAGTCAAAAATTAAACGGCTGGAAGTCGAGGGCGGCACGTGACCCAGTGCTCATAGCTGGCGACGCCAGTGAATGCACTTCACAACTTTGCAGGGCCTCTCAAGCTTGGGAGAAACGCAAAAATACGCCTTTTATCACTGTTCTTGCATTATCCTCCTTTTCTTCCATCTCTTCTCTAATTTCTCCCTTCCTTGACATTTTCCCCCTGTTTTTCCGTCATCCGTCTTGTTTTCTCGCTTTCTGTCCTTTTCCCCAATCTATATACGTGAGTCTGCCTGAGCGGACCTCTGGCTAATAACGCAGCTTAAAGCTACGTGATTTAAGCTCAAAAATTAGGCCGCCTGGTGAAAACGATTTTCCATCTCTATGTTAAAAATGACGCCGAATTGTGTTTAACCTGCAGATAATGAAATAAGCATAAGACCGTATCTTTGCGTGCAGGAAGTTACGCTGAATTATTCATTTGGGGGCCTAAGATCCAAGTTCAGTGTGCAAGTTCTGGGGCACAACACGGGGTCTGCGGAGCCCCCACCGGAGTCTAAGGCAGAGCCCTTTGTCAGAGGGTCAAGGGGCGAAGCCTCCTAAAGCTTTGGTTTTTTGCTTCTGGACGTTTAACGGATGCTGCAAATTTGCCCATTTTCTAAAATTTGGTCTCGTACAAATCATATATTTCTGCTGTTTTTGCAATAAAACGAAGTGTAATAGGCCGCAGTACGTCATAGTTCACTCTAAAGTAATGAAAATTAATAAAAGAGATGCAGAAATAACACACATTTCACCAAATAGGCTATATTTAGTTTTAACCACCACACCGTTAGCCACTTTTTCGTTCCCCACAGGGGGAGGTTAAATAATTCCCTGATGACTAAGGCGAAATGCCAAGTCTTACGCATTTCAAATGCGTAAGACTTGGCATGTCCGCTTATGATGCATTATACTCAGTTGCAATAAATTACCACATTGCATTATGCACAATTAACGTTAACAGTTAGCTTTTATGCTTTTGCGGAGTGTGCCTTTATCAGTATTGTATTTTTGTATAGCATTTCCTTCCGTATTCATGGTGACACTTATTTGGTACACAAGATGTAGGCCTATTGACAGTGTCCGTTTTTAAGAGGTAGGCAATTGCAGTATGATCAATTCGATCAGTCAAAACGAGAGAACGAATAGGCATCTTAATGCAGATGACTTTCAGTGCAACCATTACCACGAGTAAGCTATAGTCTCCGAGTCAAAAACGAGACAGTGCTGTAGCCGGCATGAAACTAACAAAACGTTAGACTTTCAAAGATTATTTTTCAAATCGTGCAGCTGATGTTTGAGGAGAATAATGTGTGCGATGCCGCTGCGAGTTACATTTCAGGTACTGAGGTACACTCTCCCGGAAGCGTTGGTTAATCACACTTAAATTATTTCCGACCAAACCTGTATTGGGTGATCTTGCAACGCTCCCCAATGCGATTTATTCCATTCAGGGTAATACTAATACTTTTCGGATTTATCATCATCAAAGTCTTCTACTATCGTTGTTCTAATCATTTACACATCAGCGAATTTACTAGCCTAAAACTTTTCTTCTCTGCTATAGTATCAAATGACTAACATAATTTGGCAGCGTATATTATTACATTTCCGCACCGTGATTCTTGTTGCACATATAATCATATATATTAGCTTTGAGCATCATCGGCGCCAGAAGGAAATTTCGCAGGATGGGCGAAACGCTCAAACGTCCGACGTCCGTCATCTGAAAGCTCCAAGCAAGCATTTTCAGAGCAATGTCCGGACGACAATATTTTCACTGTTATTAAGTCAGAATGTGCTCTATAGATGATTGCCACTTCAATGCCACATGCCTGTATTATAATGTTGTGATCAAACTTTCAACTTGTTTTACTGTGACTGGCATTAATGTATAGGCTACTTCTCACGCTCTTCCTGTTCACGAAGTCACACTGTGTAATAGTCTCGAATAGATTACCGCTACCTATTTCTGTGGTTGTGGCCGACAATCTTGTCAAATTTAAGTTTACATAAACCTATGGATCTATCACATGCATTGCTAGGTAAACCATAATCTGTGTGGTTTTTATATCGTAGGCCTACAGTATGTACTTGCTACGTGTAATCGGCATGCCCTTCGTTGGCCATTCAGTCAATGCACCAGATATAATAGTTTTGTCTGTATGTACAATGTATGTGTTGGTGGAGTTCTTAAATAATTAACTGTTATCTGGTCACCATGTACTATAAAAAAAAATATTATGGCCGTAGAAAACGTACAGAAGCGCTTCACTAAGCGATTACGTGGATTAAAAGGCTATAGGCCCTTACTCACCAAGAACCTCTAAAACGCCTAAACATTTCCAGCCTAGAGCTTCGTCGACTACATGCTGGTCTAATATTAACTTACGAGATTTTTTTTGGTTATGTGGATTTAGATGTATTTTGTTTTACTGTGTCAACACGCGGACATCAGTTTAAACTTTATAAGCATCGTACAAAACATTATGCACGCTCGTCGTTCTTCTGTGAGCGCATTATAAACGTTTGGAATTCACTTCCGAGTAGTGTTAATTTCAGAAGTCTCAATAGTTTTAAACAGTCTATTGGTTTTGCTGATTTTACGGTACTTTTAAAGTGTTTCTATTTGTTTGTTTATTTTTGCTTGTGTTCTCTTTATTTAGGCTTACGGGCGGCTGCCAGTGTTGTTTCAACTTTTTCGTTCCTGTTCGTTACGTATGACCTTGAAAATGTCATGTTCTGTGTTTATGAACGAAATAAAATGACGATGATGATAATAAATAAAAAAAATTCTAGCATGTTTTAATGTGAATCTGTACTACACGGATGATTATTAAGACATTTTCTGCATTTAAGATCAGACTTGTCCATGTAAATTGTTGTTTCCGACTGTGAGTACTATGTGATAGTCTGGCTTACGTGCATCTTGTTAACATTTGTGGTTTATTACTCTCTCCATGCCTTTCCCGTTATCGACTGCCACACTATCGAAAAACTGGACCCGCAGCAAAAATATCTTGCTGAACGCAAGCTATTCACGTCTAGTCCCGCTGTGGGCAGAATGCTGAGTTAGCCTAAACACGCAGCAGGTTAGCAACTTGCTCTTGGTTGTTTGCAAACGACACGGTAAACGTCTAATACACAATCTTGCAGTTGCGACTCCCATACGATTCCACTAAACCACTGCATTAAAACTGAGGGTTAAAATACTGAAATAGTGCAAGATTAATAGAAAGTGCACTAGGTGAGAATCTGTGAAAATTAGCTCAGCTTTGAACAACTATCCTATCTTAGGCTTATTCAGTCTCTGCTACAGTCAGCATTTTGAAACTCACAATAGCATTTGTTGTGCTTATACGTGTTGTTTATACATTTCGTGTTTATTTTCCAGTTGGTGTAATAATTACATCTACGACATGTTTTGTACATTTACACGACAAGTCCACAGTACTGAGAGCACATTACTGTATGTTGTTATGTATAAAAAATCCAACAAAAATACAACCAAAGCAAAGCGTTAACTTAAATTAAGCATTTACTTTGATGTCTACAGTCTCTGCAACACAATAAGAAGTTAAATCTGTACACTAAACTGACAAACTCCGGTAACGCATCAAGACGGATTTCGTTGTTCAAAGATTACGGTTTTTACAATTTAACAACAAGTATTGTTACACCTTTGACTGTTGGCCTATGACAAAAAATCATCGTCAGTTAAACTTAATACCGACATTAGACAAAAACGTGTCTCGTTCGTCGTAAGGCACAATAATATGCGATAAAGATTTATGTAAGTAACGGACTGCTAAACGGCCTTTGAATTATTATTCGGCCTAACAAAACTTCGCTGAGTTATTGTAATACAAATCGTACAAAAACACGGCAGGTTTGTTACCACTGGCGACAAACAGCAATCAGTATTTGACGTATAGCTGCAGTTCAGTTTCAAGCTTGGTTGTTAACAAAATAATTAATTACAATTATATACGTATTTACAATTCGAACAAATCGGACGCACACACAGCTAAAGACAGACCTAGCCATAAATATTGCTGCAGGCGTTTTTAACGTGTACACAATGCCGATAACGTGTATTACAGCGACATCAAGGTTTTGAAAGCAATGAACGCTATGAAAACGAATCACATGGCTTTTGGCATCGTTCGGGAAGGCACGAAACGTTCAAGACAAGAAAGAACCAGTGGTTACGCTCGCGGTACTAATTTGAGCGACAATGTGCAACTGTCTCTTGACAAGAAAGAAACGTTGGCCTTGGAAATAGCATTTCACACACGAACCTCTGAACGGCGTACACGCATCGTACATGTAGACACATAACTGATCGTTTACGACCCAAAAAAAACTACACTGTATAGCAGCCGCGTAGGGTTCGTGGCCGGGACACAAACTGCACAAGTTACAGACTGTCAGTTTGCTCAGTCTTTGCTTGACTCGACAGTTACGCTCTTGCCTTCGTCGGTTGTTCGAGGTTCGAAGTTTCCGGCGGCGACGCTGACGATCGGAAGACCCATTCTGAGAGCCATTTCAACGTTTTTCTTCGGCTTGTCTTTAGGTTTCCGTCTGAGCGACCAGCTCAACCGAGCGCCTAAGTCAGGTCGATGAGCCGTGTGTCGCTCGAGAGAGCCGGTTCGTAGGCCGCCTTCAGGTCGCGGCTGATCAACGGTGAACCTCCCGCCGCCTTCAATGTTGCTGTGCGGTCGATCGCCGCGCTGCTTTCGAAGGCGAACTTCGGCGTCCGCTTCGGCACCGACGTCGACGCGCCCACTCGGTAGCCGCAACTCGGCGCCGTTACGGCTAGGCACGTCGACACCTATTTCTCCGCCGGAAACGTCGATCTTTCCATCACCGGAAACGTCGGAAGGAACGTCCA
>Ga0209367_1010703_pt1 | contig 12264 bp, 10 predicted proteins | sample WorMetLIZISLAND2_FD_187412 | JGI IMG/M metagenome (GOLD analysis project Ga0209367, IMG submission 187412) | Marine gutless worms symbiont microbial communities from Max Planck institute for Marine Microbiology, Germany - Olavius geniculatus... ... | reverse complement strand
ATGCACAGCCATGGCTGCATAAGACCCTCGAACCTGCATGCAGGGTCCGCCGCCCAGCCAGGAAATCGCATGGGGTGCCGCCCGGCCGTAGCCGATGGCAACCCGTTTGATCTGCTCCGCCGGTACGCCGGTTATCTTGGCAGCCCACTGCGGTGTTTTGTCTTTCAGCTCCAGATTCCACCACGCGACAATGCCGTTGGTGTGTTTTTCTTCAAACATTTCGGGTAAGACGTCATAACCGGCCAAAAAATGATTTTTACCGTCGCTAAAATCACCGACAAAGTCTTTGTTCCAAAGACCTTCGGTGAGCAGTACGTGGGCAATGGCCACGGCCAGTGCACCGTCCGTGCCGGGTTTGACAGGCAGCCACTCGTCGGCTTTGGCTGCAGTGGCTGAAAGCCGGGGTTCGGCTATTGCAATGGTTGCGGAATCAACCGCGTCCCCCCAGGCAGCAGAATAATAGGATACCTGCCGGTTGGCGGCCAAGGGGTCGGCGCCCCATAAGATGATGTATTGGGCTCTTTGAACATCATACTGCCGGTAGCCCCAGTAACCTTCCGTATAGTAGGGGCCGAATTTTTCCGCTTCAGCGCAAATGGCGCTGTGGGAAATGTTGTTGGGCGAGCCGATGATTTTGGTCATGCGATCATAGAGTACATCGCGCATGTAAGAGTAGCGGCCCCGCATCAGCATGTACTTGTGGGTTTCATTGTTTTTCCTAAGCTCCATGATCTTGTCGGCGATGGTGCCCAAAGCCTCGTCCCAGGAAATGGGTACAAATTTGGGATCCTCGTTGCGTCCCTTTTGGGGATTGGTCCGTTTCATCGGAGTTTTTATCCGATCCGGATCGTATACCTGCTGCAAGGCCAGGTGCGAGCGCGGACACCCGGCAGTGCCATTGACTTTCGAATTCGGGTTTCCGCGCACCTTCACGGCCCTGCCGTCGACAACATAAACCTGTTTCGAACACCAGGAGGTACACCCCTGACAGGTGGCCGGTTTCCATTCGCCCATTTGGCCCGCTGCAACCTCACCGGAAGCCGCCAGAGCCCTAAGAGAAGGCTGCAGGCCTCCCAGCGCTGCGGCAGTTCCGGTGGCCGCCGACGCCTTTTTTATGAACGATCTTCTTGTCAAAACAAAATCGGCAAGAAAACCATCCAAAATCGTTTGGTTTTTGTTTTTTTTCTTTTTCATATTCCCTCCCTCTGGTTTAAATTAACGATGCGTACGTGGATGTTGTTAGGTTAGGAACGGGCATTCAATCCCCGCTCTCAGGCATCCGGCATGGCCTCTTCCTCATAAATGCACTTGAGCCAGAACAAAAGCTCATCCGGATCCACCGGTTTATTCAGGCAGGCATAGATATGATAGCAAATGGCATCCTTGAGCTCGGGGTGAAAGCGGTCCCTGGATGTACACAGGAACCTGACGCTGGGGTATTTGAGGGCCAGGTTCCGTATCGTGCGGTTGTCAACCTGAATCGAATCAATATCCATAACCACAGCAACGTATTGATCCGAGGACAAATAATCTTCCAGCGATGAGAGTTCATGCGTATGGTCGAGAGGATAATTTTTAGAATGGATGATGTCGGACAGTTCATTACCGCTATCCGGGTTGGCATCCACAATGACGATCTTCTTTTCCATTTTATTTTTTCCCACCCGATCCGCCGCTGGCAATCCCGACAGACTATGCAATATCTTTCAGAATCCGGTCGCTAAATGTATTCTTATTCAGCAATTCTAGTGCCACATTGTGGGCTAAACGTCCCGGTCCGTAGTGTTTAAATGGATTCAGCCCGAAGCAAAGAGTCTAACAGGTTGAAATAAAATGTATTTTTGAAATTATCCGGTTATTAGGTGTTTAATTGAAGCTTTGTAAGATCGCAGAAGAATTTCGGATGGAGAGGTCTGAAAATTGTGTCCGATATCCGGACATCATTTGGGCAGGACTATATCAAAAATAATTTCAAATAGATATGTGTGTCCGTTTTTCAGTCACGGTCTTGAAAAACACATTTTCCTCTAATGGCCGGGCATTGCACCGCAGTCGTTTAGCGGTTGTGCTTTAAATTTTGTGAAAATTCTAATGAACGGTTGGCTTTGTGATGTTGTACTTTTTAAGCTTTTCATACAGGGTACTGCGGCTGATCCCCAACTTAACTGCGGTTTCCTTTTTGTTCCAGTTGCATTCACCCAGAACTTCTATAAGTAAATTTTTTTCATTTTCCATTATGGAGCGGCCGGAACCGTTCGGCAGGTTCGAAATCCTGGGTTTCGGCCTGGCCTGTTGAATAACACCCGGCAGTTCCGAGACTTCGACATATTTGCCTTTTACAATGACTGTGGCGTGCTCGATGCTGTTCTCGAGCTCCCTGACGTTACCCGGCCAGTCGTAATTAAGAAGCAAGCGCATGGCTTCCGCGCTGAATCGCTGAACGGGTTTGTTTTGCTCTTGGGCAAACTTTCCCAGAAAATGCCGCGCCAGCAAGGGGATATCGTTGCGCCGGTGGCGCAGCGGCGGGACCTGGATGGGAATAACGTTTAAACGATAGAAAAGATCTTCACGGAATTTACCTTCCTTAACTTCCTGCTGTAAATTCTTGTTTGTAGCAGCCAGAATCCTGGTGTCAAAGGTCAAGGTCTTTTCACCTCCCACACGCTCGAATTTCCGGCTCTGGAGGATGCGCAGCAATTTTATCTGCGCTGTGGGGGAAATCTCGCCGATTTCATCCAGGAAAACCGTGCCGCCGTCGGCCCGTTCGAATCGTCCCGCTTTCTGACGAACAGCGCCGGTGAAGGCGCCTTTTTAATGACCGAACAGCTCACTTTCCAGAAGAGTTGCCGGATAGGCCGAGCAGTTAATGACGACAAACGGCGCATCTTTACGCAGGCTGTTGTTGTGGATGGCCCGGGCCACCAGCTCCTTACCGGTGCCGCTTTCACCCTGGATCAGAACCGTCGCGTCCGTGGGGGCGACATCCTCGATCAGTTTGTAGATAATCTGCATCCGGGGATCCTTGCCGACCAGATCGCCAAAACCGCTGGATTTTTCAATGCGGCTTCTCAATTCGCGGACTTCTTCCTCATGGGCAATTGCCCGGCGAATCGCACCGGTTGACTGGGCCAGAATGATTTCAATGATATCCAGATCTTTTGTGACGCAATTGCATCCCCCCGGACAAGCGACCAGCATTGCTCCCAGAAATTGCCCTTCATGCCGCAAGGGAAAAGCAACCATTCTTTCGGCGGCTTCATAGGGATCCGGTAAAAAAACCATCTTTTCACGGTCGCTTTCGATAAAAGCAGTTTCTTTCAATTCCACCAATAGACCATAAGCAATCCTGGAATGCTCTTCCGGCCACGCGGCGCACTCATGTCCGGAATAACAGAACAGGGTACTGCTGCCATGGTTGAAGACCACCACCGCCATATCCTTGCAGGTGACGATGGATTGAAGCTTCTTAACCAGATAGGCGCAGACCTCATTGAGTGTCGTCAGGGCATTGATTTCCTGTGAAATGAGAAAGGATGTCCGCGTCTGATGATGGGCGCGGTCCAGCTGCTGATTCTTTTCCTCCAGATTGCGGGTGTATTCTCTGATGCGCCCGAGCATTTTGTTAAACGACAGTGCCAGTCTCCCGACCTCACTGTCCGGGGGAATTTTCAGATTAAGTTCCAAACGTTCCTGGTCAATTGTTTCGGCCGCCGTTGCGAGGGAGGCCAATGGCCGGGTGACGCGTCTGATAAAAAACAGACTGCCGCCGATGGCCAGCAAAAGAATCGAAAAGGTCAGCACACTCATCTGCAGCCACAGCTGCTTGACCTGATCCCGAAAGGGTTTTTCAAAGACCCCGAGGCGCAGTGTGCCGGCTTTGCCAGCGAACACGGCCCAGGCAATGTCGAAAAAGCGCTCACCGTCAGTGGAAATTATTTCTTTGTGATGGCTGTAATTGTCCAGAATAATATCATTGGCCCCGATCAGATCGACCGGCACTCCCCGGGGAAAGGTGTGTGCAAGGACCTGGTTGTCCCGGATGATGAATATGTAGGCCGCATGGGGTGTACTGGTCATGTGGTAGTCGAGCATCTTCTGCAGCGCGACCAGATCGTTGGTCAAAATTTTATCGGTGGCATCGAGGGCGATGGCCTGGGCCAGATTTTCGGCCTGGGCCGTCATGGACTCAAACAGACTATGGCTGTAGCGCTGGGTTACCAGCAGCGAAATCAGCAGCCCGCTGCCGATCACCAGAAGTGATATGATAATCAGCAGCTTACTCTTTAGGCTGTGCGGTCGCATTCGATTCGTTCTCCAATGAAGCAAGTTTCAAATTTATCTTCCTGATGCTGTCGTACCATTCGTCACGCGGATTGACGAAACGGTCGATCATCAGTTCACTGATGATCTGTCTGCCCTTGGGATCGTCATGCATCGCAAACAGTTCTTGGCGAATGCGGGCCTTCATTTCGAAAGACAGCGACTTCGAGGCCACCAAAGGGGGAATGCCGTAGGGTTCCGATTTTCGAATAATGCGGGTTTCAGAGGTAAAAACAGGCTTGTTGCGGTGATAATATTCCCAGATCAAACTGTCAACGGCAGCACCATCCACCAGGCCTTTGGCCACCGCCAGGATCGCGTTATCATGGCTGTAGGTGTAAATGGTCTTGCTGAAGAAAGTCTCCGGCTTTTCATCAATCTGGCTGAGCCAAAAGGTCGGCACCAGTTTACCGGTGTTGGAATCCGGATCGGTAAATGCAAACACACGGCCGCGAAGATCCTCCAGATCCCGATACTCGCTGTTTTTGTTGACAATTAGATAGGAGTGATAGAAGTGGCTGTTTTGAACTTCCGCCGTGGCCAGAAGCTCGAAACCGTACAATTTCTGGCCGACGACATAGGGTCCCGAACAGATAAAGGCCAGATCTATCTGGTTTCTGGCCAACAGCTCATTGACTTCGCCGTAAGTCTTGCGCTGGATGAACTGAATTTCGCGTCCCAGTTTCCGGCCAAGATAGTCCAGCAGCTGGCGGTAATACGCAAAGGTTTCTTTGGGGGAAATCATCGCACCGACGGCAACTTTGAGTTGGTCGGATTCCGGTTCTGAACTGCTCGGACGATCTACCGCCACGGTTTTGTTAAAATCCACCACGACGGCATCGCTGTCCCTGCCGCAACCGACTGCATAACCCATAACTGCCAGCAGGAGACCGCCGATCAACATATGTTTTATAGCTTTCATGATCTGAGATGGCCTTTTGCATAAGGTGGGAAAAGCTTTTTAATTTCAAAAGCAGACTAACCTGTGTCCGATTATCGTACAGACACACATTACCTACCACTTTGTGGCAATTTGCGTCAATAGAAATTATTCAACAAACCGAATTTCATAGAAATTCATGCTCGGCGGGCGTCGAGGTATTCGAACAGGAGAAGCTGGCCGCAGGGATATTGAAAAAATATCTCTTCGGTTACAGTGATTGGCTGTCAATAAGATAGATGGCGCCAGCGGTGCCTGCTGGCAACCCGCTAAGGTGGATTAACCGGAGACCGCCTCATTTAATAACTCGACAGGATGCTGCACTTTGTAAGGCAGCAGCTGATCGAACTGCAGCCGGCAGCTCAGGCAGTCCGTTATGAGTCTCTCAGGGGCCAGCGCTTGGATTTTTTCCATCAATCGATGGCCTAGATGAAGGGAGGTTTCGTGAAAATCGCGCTTGAAACCCATAATTCCCGCCATGCCGCAGCAGTAAAGGCTGCCGTCCACCGGTTCCAGATGAACACCGGGCAATAAATTCAGCAACTCCTAATACGGGCGGCCGATGCTCTGCTCCCTTTGGTGGCAGGGGGGAAAGTATACCATGCGGCCGGGCACTTCAGCGAAGGTTGTCTTAAGCTCCCCGCTGCGGTGAAGCCCCATCAGATATTCTCCAAGGTCGTAGGTGTTTTCGGCCACCGATATGCGCTTCATGGGGTCGATGGTAGAAAAATAGCCCTCGTCCTTGAGAATATCGCCGAACATGGACTTTTTCAGCAAGTCAAATTTTTTCCCGCCGGGATTGGCGGCTGCCCCTGAGGCAGGCACATTAAGATGGGCGCCGTCAGCGCCCACCGATGCCTGGTATTCCGCCGAATAATAGGCGCCCTCCCTTAAAACGTTTCGCAGCATAAATCCGCATGTCGGGCAGGAACAGACGATGTCGTAATCCGCGTTGACGACATCGGCCAGAAGGTCCATGTTGTGACGCACGAATTCAAGTGTCAGCCGGCGGTCGCCTTCCAGCATGGCGGGCATGCCGCAGCATTTTAGTTGCGGACAAAAGACATCAAATCCGTTGTGTTGAAGCACTTCGACGACGGCCCGGGGCACTTCGGTAAAAAGATAATTGGCGGTGCAGCCGGCGAAATAGGCAATTTTCTTTTTCTGCCGTCCGGCTGAAGGAATGTTTAAACGCCTTTTTTTGGCCCACTGCGGAAAACTTTCCCCGGCAAACATCGGGACTTGCCGCTCCGGATGAATGCCGGCGGCCTTTTTAAACAGCTTCCCGCTTACAGGGCCGCCCAAAACCATCTGGGTCAGCCGCGGAAAGGCGCCGCACAGCCCGGCCGCCCGTTCGACGTCCTCCAGGGTCCGGACCCCGAATTTCAGACCGTCGCGATCGATGAAACTGGTTTTGGCCTCGATAAGGTTGGCACGCACCGGCGGGCAGGGACACAGGGCACAGAAATTACACAAATCCACCATGTGCCTGAGCTCTTCGGAGTTGATCTTTTCTCCGGTCTCCATTTCCTTGTCGTAGAGCCGGTAAAGCTCGGGGAACATCAGGCAGTCGGTATCCATTAGAAAACGGCAGACGTCACAGTCGGCGCACTCGTCGATAACCTTGCGGGCTTTTCTTTCCGGACTACTTTTGTCCATTTTCGATTCCCTGTTTCGGTGCGGTTCTGCTTAGCACCAGGCCGAACACTCTGGGTTGAACAATAAAAAAGCGGAGACTAACCTCCGCGTAAATTCTTTGAAATTGAAAAGTCGCAAAAGATTACATTCGCAAAAGACTACATCTGGCCATTTTTTTTTCGAGAAGATACTTTCTGCTATTTCCTGGACTTGTATATTGGATTCTAACACGATACCCCAATAAAGGGGTAAATGAATATATATAATTTATCTCAGTTATCTTATAAAAATCTATTCCTTTTTCTTTGATATAGGTTAAATAGATCTTTCCATAGGCGGATTTACAGGGATCAGAAGGATCTTTAAAAAAACTATAGCAAAACATATGATATCGGTCGCTTCTATCATCTATTAAGGCGCCATTCTCAAGCTGAATCCGCAAATCAGCTGCATCGTGCCATGTCTTGCGTTCTGAATCTAAAGCTTTGTTTATCAAGGCGATAGCACTATTTAAATCTACTCCCGGTTTAAGTTTGCTATAAGCAATACACGCAACGTTATTTGAAAAAAAACGCCTCTCGCCGATATATATCACTACAACAAATAATGAAGGTACAAAGGCTAAAATGATGATTTTTTTCATCTAAGATACACCCCCCTTTTAAAGAATGTTAATTTTTTGATGTATACTTAGAGAAAGGGAATTTCTTAATCACCAAAATTCTTTTACGACACTAACCTGTAGCCACTTGCTCGGCGGCAACCTTGCCCGTCTCTCCTCAATCCGGATTGTTCTGTTCACAATTGCTGAGACGGGGCTGCCGGCTACACAAGATTTCCCGGTCGATTTTCAGGATCTCTTCGAGTCTTGTCGCATCCGCGCGAATGCGGTCATTCGACGCCAGGGATATGTTCACCCAAACGATGGCACCATGCACCTCAGCGGGAGCACCCCCGTCAGCTAGACGGTAGTACGTCCAGCGGCCGTCCTTGCGGCTGTCCACCAGGCGCGCCTGCCGGAGGACGGACATGTGCTTGGACACGGTGGAGGGAGCCAGCTCGAGCAGCTCGACAATCTGGCAGACGCACAACTCCTCGACATCAAGCGCCATCAGGATGCGCAGCCGGTTTTCCTCGGCCAGGGCCTTGGTAATGTTTAAAAATTCGAACACAGTCACCTCTCAATTCGACAATTGGCGAAATATAAATTTATAAGAACGTTTTTGTCAAGAAACTATTACAGGCTGTGCGCGATGCATGGATATGTAGGTCCGGTAGTTAGCGGGTAAATTTCATTCTTGTGCGTTTCTTTTTCCAAAAAATCACTAATGTTTAACCTGATGGGTGTCATCGTCCAAGTTCGGTTCCTCTGGGACCCAGTAGAAAAGCCGATTTTTGTTTCAATAGCCTGGTCAAATCAAGGATTCTCTCGTACATCACATTTCTCAAATATTTTCGATTTTTCATCATAATCCGCAACATTGTTCCAAATTATTATTAAGAAAGCTGTGACTATCAATCCAAGATGAAAATTCATCCATATATCCATGTCTGAAGGGGAAAAATTAAGGAACGGGCTCTGGGGGACTTCTCAGGTTTAGCAAAGGATGGAATTAGCGGCTGTAATAAAAAGCGCTCTAGAAATAGAACGTTTTTTTGACAACCGCTATATCAGGCCATGCAGCGATTGAAATGCTCCCTTGGCGATCAACCGACCAGTTTGGCAGTCAAATTGATTTCGGTGCCGGCATAGAGTCTCGAAATCGGGCATTTTTCTTTGGCCGTCCGGGCGTACTCGGCGAATTTGGCTTCATCCAGGCCGGGAACGACAGCTTCACAATTCAAATCGATGCTTGTAATTTTCGGCCCGTCGTCTTCGCCCAAGTGGACCGAGGCGGTTGTCTGGACGCTGGTCGGCGTCAGATTGTCACCGCTGATCAGCGCCGCCAGAAACATGGAAAAACAGCCCGCATGGGCGGCCCCGACAAGTTCCTCGGGATTGGTGCCGTTGCCGTCTTCAAAGCGGGAAGCAAAGGTGTAGGGCCCTTCGAAGGCTCCGTAATTCATAACTCCGGTGCCGTCTTTCAATGTTCCGTTCCATTTGGCTGTTGCTTGACGTGTCGCCATTGGTATCTCCTTTTGCGGGTTGGTTTAGGATTATACCGCTCTTCAACAAAAGCTCCAAAATCTGGGTGGAGTGGTATAAGCGGATGTCGAAAAAAACGTTCGAACAGCGGAGAGATTTTTGATAACCGCTTTATCGATTCTTTAAGGTAAGTCTGAATATTCGAGATGCAAATTGCATCAAGGAAGAACAGCCAGTTACTCGACCTCCGCCGGGTAGAAAGGCTCGCAGTGACGGAAAAAAGGGCGCGTATTTCACGGCACTGCTGCAACTCCGAACAGGTAGGCATGTAAGAAAACAAGGGCGCCAAAAGCGATCAGGCCGACGCTGATTAAAAGGACATCCCAGTACAACGGTAATTTTTTATCGGACTTTTGAGCGCCCCGACGATTGGCGGACCACATGTCAAACACGGCAAAGGCAGCAAAGCCGCCGAACAGAATCAGCGATCCCAGATCCCCGTTGATCAGCAGATGCGACAGCGCCCACAGGGTAACGCCCCACAAAAATGGATGCCGGACGAAACGCTTCAAATTGTTGGGAACATAGGCTGCGGCGAACAAAATGATTGCCGGCAGCATGGCCAACATCGTCAGGTGGTTGACCCACTGCGGCAGATCCCATATCGGCACGAAAGCCGCCCTGGCCTTGCCGATGATAACCAGGGTTAAGCCCAGGGCCGCAACCAGGGAATAGCACCCCAGGTAAATCGACTCCCCTTTCCAATCGGCCAGTCGCTTTCGCAGCCCGACAAAGGACGGGATCAGATGAACAGACATAAAAACAACCATTCCAAGAATCAGCAGCGTCATTTTACTCTCCCGGCGTTCAGCCCGAATTGCAGCCAACCGGCTGCCGGCGTCAAATCGATGGGCCGGAGTTGGCGCACGCGGCTTTATGCCGCGATCGCTTCAATTTGTAGTCGGTCTCAGCAGTCTCAGGTGCCCCGTCAATTAGGGTAATCACTGCGCCGGCTTATGGCAACCGGGATAGTGCAGCAGTAACGCAAAGATGCTTTGCTGCCGCGGAATTTCGTCCCAAGGATGTGCGGTGCTGAAAAAAAGGGATATTCTTCCTTTAACGAAGGACAGTGATGGGGGTTAAGAAGAAATCAATGCTGGTTCTCCAGGGTTGCCGCTCGCACAACACAGCTATGCAAAAAACATGTCCCATTTTCTAATCACTAGGTTTTTTTTCGGATGGTGCTGAGCTGCAGCTTCCGGTTTTCCAAAAGGCGCTGGTTCATGTAGTCGGTATCCGCCCCGATCTTTTCTGCCAGGTAGGCCAATTGCTCTGCACTGATGATATTTTCTTCTGAAAAAAGATAGATGAGGGCCTTTTCGGCAATGCAGCTTACTTTCAGGGCGTTCAGCATGATGGGTTTGGGCGTTCCGGTTTGGATGTAGTTCTTGACGAAATGCTGGCGGAGGGCCGAGCTTTCGATGTCGTTCCTCAACCGGTTGAGCTCCTCGAGCAGCGGCGTGACATTGCCGCCGTAGGCCTTTTCTCCCAGGGGTTTCAGGGTCATGAAAGTGTATTCTTTGCCGGGCAGATAGTGGTGCCGGTCGCAGCGCGTGGCATAGTTCGGAATCTTGGGGTCGCTTGTCCGCCGGTCGCCGCCCACAATGATGAGCGGGTCGAAGTAAAGGGCAGGACATTCGACTCCGTCAACGGCGTAATAGCGGTAGGTGTAGTAGGAGTCGGTAATACAATCGGCATGTTCGCAGTAGGCGGTGAGGGGAATCGCATCGGTCGACTCCTCCATGACCAGCCTGGCCGTGCGATTGAAGAGATCTTTACGGAAGTTCAGGATCAGCATCGGAAAGATGAAGTTGAGGCTGCGTCGTTTGGCAAACTGAGCAATCACATAGGCGATGCGCTCATCGAAGAATTCGACCTCGTCGATGATCCAGGTGCCTGCAGTCGGATTATCCTCGAGCACCCCTTCAAGCTCGAAGGAATCTTCGATGCTGGCCATATTATCCCCTGAATCCACATAGCCCCCGCGGTAGGCAATGCATTTGGGCGGATAATCCTCGAATCTCTTGTCGTCGATCTTGGGGCGAATGTAGAACACCTTGCGGCGGTCGACCTTCCGGCTGGTCGTCAGCTCCCGGACCTTTTCCGATTTGCCCATGGCCACACGGGAGTCACGATAGATGCGGGCCGAAAACTCGGTTTTGCCCGAGCCCATGGGGCCGATGATCAGAATTCTCCGGTTTGAGCGGGTAAAATCGAAGTGATTGATGGACTGGTGAATGCGAAGGTCGGGAAATCCCAGACTCTTCATGAAACTGGCCGTTTGCTCGAAATTATCAATTAGTGCCAATGGTTTTCCTCCTCTGGAGATGACTCATTACCTTAACTCGCAACGGGATGTCAACACAGGCGCAACAAAGGGGGCAAGGCGGAGGAAGGAAACGGGGAGCCCTGGAAGTTGAAAAATGAACATCGAACATCCAACATCGAACGCCCAACGTCGAATAAGGTATTCCGTCATTCTTAAAAAACTGGGAAAAGCGCAACTGTCCTTTTTTATTCTGTGGATCGTCTGAACCATAAAAAGACAAAGCGCAGCGTCATCACTATTCGACGTTCGATGTTGGGCGTTCGATGTTCGACGTTCATTTTTTAAGCAACCGGCTGTCCTCTAACCCGCGCTCGGCTGCCGGGCGGCAGCGCCCGTTTCGGCCGTGCCGAACCAGTGGGTGGTCGTCAGGCAGATTTTAACCAGCATCAGCATCACCGGCACCTCGATCAGCACGCCCACCACCGTGGCGAGAGCCGCTCCCGAGGACAGGCCGAAGAGCATCGTGGAGGTGGCGATGGCGACTTCAAAGTGGTTCGAGGCCCCGATCATGGCTGCCGGGGCCGCGTCGACATAGCGCAGCTTCAACAGCCGCGCCAGGCCGTATCCCAGCCAGAATATCAAAACCGTCTGGATGAACAGCGGGATGGCGATCCACAGAATGGTCAGCGGGTTGCCGAGGATCACCTCGCCTTTGAAGGAAAACAGCAGCACCAGGGTGATCAGCAGGGCGATAATCGTAATGGGCGTGAGGACATACAGAAACTTTTCTTTAAACCATGTCTCGCCCTTGGCGGCGATCAGCCACCGGCGTGAAAGATAGCCTGCCACCAGCGGCAGGGCCACGTAGATACCGATTGAAAGCAGCAGCGCCTGCCAGGGCACCGGCAGGCGGCCCACCCCCAGCAGAAACCCGCCCAGAACCCCGTAGAG
>Ga0209367_1010702_pt1 | contig 12264 bp, 7 predicted proteins | sample WorMetLIZISLAND2_FD_187412 | JGI IMG/M metagenome (GOLD analysis project Ga0209367, IMG submission 187412) | Marine gutless worms symbiont microbial communities from Max Planck institute for Marine Microbiology, Germany - Olavius geniculatus... ... | reverse complement strand
ATATTCATGATGCCCGCCTGTGCTAGGCCACGGCCTAGTGGCTAGGCGGAAGTGATAAGTGTCGTGTGCATCGTTGCTAAGCAACTATAGTTTACCGCTCAGTTAGCTGACAGCCAGTCAGATTTTTTTCAGAAACGCGCACAAACTTAACTAGCGAGTTACAGTTAACAGACGGTTTGCTAACTGATCAGTTAACTAAAAGATCCAGAAACCGGCCCTTAGTGAATTTTTTATGTAGTATTTTTTTACGTTAATGATAATGACGCTAATATAGGCCTATAAAGTTTTGCTGGCTTTTGTATAAATCTACGTAGGCTATTGTCTAACATTTGCATATCACAAAAATTATAATAACAACAGTTTATTGAGATACTGCAAGCTGCAAAGCAGCACTTACACAAACCTCATTAATCATTTCTTGTTTTGAGTATTTTTTATTTTAAATTTGTATCTTTTTTTATAGCCTGTCTGTTTTGTAATTTTGATATTTTATATAAACTGCATAGCAACATTTGTCCAATTTCTCTCATTTTAGCTTTCTTTAAAAAGGTCTGTATGTGTACAGTAAGCTGGCAGCTTTAATGCCAGTTTTCCAGGGCAAATCAGTTTTCTTATGATATCATATCGTTTACTATAAGCATCATAATTATAGCATGGATACGACTTAATGACGAAAAAATAGCGGTAATTGAAAATTATTTCTGCCGGATTGGTCTGGCAGTAAGCCTACATCAGACGCTTTATCACGCACAGAAATCAACGCCGCAGCCATGTGATAACTGCGTTATTAATTAACTGACGCGGTCTGTCTTTGCACGAGTGCCAACCATGCAGTTCAACCACCAGCAACAGACGTTCGATCTGTAAACATACCTCCTATTAGAGACTGCACCGCTGGAGTGGGTAAGCGAGTACGCAGTAGCCTATTACTACAGCCTGCAAAGACCGCTGTCTCGAATTCAACAAGCAGAATTTGGCTATTCTACGTTCTCTGCCTGCAACGCCATTTTTTTGTATTCTTTTAGGTAAGGCTGTCGTTATCGTTATTTTAACAACACTACAATACATTAACAGTACAAGTTAAAACTAAAACACCTTGTGTCTATTGGATCAAAAAGACCAAAAATAAAGTATAATGCACAGCAATAATTAATAAGCAATATAATTTATCATCATTAGGCCTATAAGCGTCGTTATCGTTGTCGTTGGTGCAGCATTACGGTTAATTGACATTGGGTATCATCACTAAGTTAGATTGTCTTTTGGGCACTGGGAACAGTAAAAGAAAGTGTCAATGTTTGACGGGAAAATGTGCCTACCGGTTATTCGTTTCTTGATTAATGTTCACGCCAGTTTTAGCTTTTCTGAGCCTTTTTTGTTATGGAGCTAAAAATTCGCATAAACAGACAGACGAACGGACAAAAGGACGGGCCTGCTAGGACGGCTGAAGGAAAATTAAGTAACGGACTATAACTAAGAAAACGTACAGAAGCTTAAGAGGTTATTTTGAAGCTATAATGTATTGTTCAATGTTGTTAGACACCAAACCAGTAGCGGTTTTGGGCCCGGGCCGAAGGGGGAGGAGGCACAGGCCCCCAGTTTTGCTTCAGCCTTCCCCTCCCCAGTTTCGTGACCGCCCATGATTTTTTTGCGAAGATAACACAAGTATTTCTTTGCGTTTCCAACTTTTAGAAAAGTGGTCAAATTTGTGGCTTCTATTCAAAGTCCAAAGACCAAAAGTGCTTCAGCTTCAGGGGGGCTTTGCCCCTGACCCTCTGACCAAAGGCTCTGCCCCTGGACCCCGCTAGGGACTCTGCCCCCCAGGCCCCCGTTATAGACTCGCGTTACCGTGCTCGCCAAGGGGCCGTGTCCCTCCTCCCAGATATTGCGGGCTAGAACCGGTACTGCACCGAACCGTAGCCCCGTCAGAAATTTTTGCTTCCTTTTCAGCATGAAGTAGAAAAAAGCTGAAAGAAAGAGAAGCTGCAATTGCTATTTCGCCTACCGCAGCAGCAGCAGCAGCATAATATCAACGAGCAGAAATTAACGAGGAATCGCCTGCGGTGGACTTACTCGTGTAAAACCAATTACCGCAACAACAAGATTTCTGATAGCTTCGTTAATGAACAATTAGGCTAGACAAACTTCCAGATGATTAATAACTAATTAATAATTAGCAACATTGTTGAGATGCCAATTTGTCGCCAATTAGATATAACTGTAAACGATTTGTTAAGTCTTATCGGTAAGCTTAGCTTATATAAAGACCCGGAGAAAACAACAGTACCAATAATTACAACGTTTTACTTGCAACTTACTAACATTATCTGAGTACACACTCTTCGTCGGTTTGGTTTTTTAAAAACACTGTGAAGTGTGAATACTGGCGTAATAGTTTTTTGTAATCTCGTAAATCGCAAGCTATTATTAATTTGCAAAGTGCTTCGAAAACGTCTCACAATAATTTTTAATCAACTAGAAATACGTTCTGTGGAACGAGGTATCTGTCTCATTGCCACGCTATATAGCCTAGCAGCTGCGTATAAGGGGAGTAGGTGCAAACAGAGCGCAATTATCTTTCACGGGGCCGAGTTGTAGTCAATTTTGTCCCAAAATTTGTTGCCATGGCAACAGATGTTGCAGGGAAGAAATTTAAATGACACCATCGGCTGAACCGGGCACGAAAATAGGGGTGTAAGTAAAAACAGCGCGCAATTATTTTTTTCGCGAGGGCCGAGTTGTAGTTAATTTTTGTCCCAAAATTCGTTGCCATGGCAACAGGGTTCGGCAGAGAAAAATTTTAAACGACATCGTCGGATAGCCCGGACCCGAAAATAGGGGGGTAGGTGCTGTTTAACGTTTTAGCAATGTAACTACAAAGAGCATAGTATTTTATAATCAACTTCTTTCTTCAACAGCTGTCACATGGCAAGTTGTCTTAAGTTGACAAGTATAAATATTATGTTTAGTCATTCTGACATACTGTCAACAAATGCCTGCTGATGAAGCAGTACAAAAAATGCAAGAAATTTGTTCTGGATAAAAGTCAAACAAAATCGCATCATTTTCACATATGTTTTAGATAGCGCCAATACGATTCAAATGCAATAGAGAAACGCAAGTCAGACGTAAGTGCACTTATGCTGTATTTGCACCAAAGGAGTCTGTTGTGAAGCACAGACAGAGCGGTTGGGTTTTTACAGAAAAAGCCATTAATTAATAATGTTACGCTTGTTCCGTATCGCACAGGTCACGTGACACAAGAACATGACGTCAGCGACTCAGCAGCAGAAATTCTTTGTCGTGATGGCGTTGCTAGTTGCCATGGAAACGTCCTCAGCAGCAGCGGCAGCTAATCGCACTATCAACGTTGGTCTGGTGACGCCATTGACCGGTAAGACGGGGTTCCTACGTGTTGCCGCTGCCAGTACAATGGGCGTGGAAACTGCCAAAGCGAACGGATATCTCAACGGAACAGACATCGTGTAAGTAAAATTTATAGGCTACAGTCACTTGACCATGGGTGTATATGACATGTGTATGCTAAATAATGTCTGGACTGGAATAAATGACTGTTTACACCACCTTAATACACTTTAGACAGCTGTTTTACTGACGCTTATATGTAGTAGCCTACATGTAAGAGTCAGCCTCTGCTTTACGCATTTTGGCCTCGGTCGGGGCTCAGTCGTAGTGCTTTGACCTTGTTAGCACTACCAATCTTATGGCTTACGATGCAATTGCCACTACTTTTGATCTCTATTGTAGCTTCGACCTTAAACAATTGACCTTGGGCTCAGTCTGGGCCTGGTCCTTCTGACCTCGGTCTCGACCTCGGCTTCATGGTTTGGCTTTGGCTTAACCCTTGTCCCGGCAACGGTTTTTTGCGACGTTTGTCGGCAACGGGGGTGAAATGACCCCCCAGGCATATTTAGAGTTCTAGAGCACATAGCGACACAATTTCAACGACTACCCTCATATTTTCAGGGTCAAGCTTTTGAGTAATGATACTGCCGACGTTTTGGAAAGTCGGTATTCAAGATGGCGGCCACAAAACCGGAAGTACTTATAATGTCGCTGGCTTTTTTAGATTCACGTGTCAACTCCAACGATAGCATCGGCGTTTACGACTATGTACAAAGCATTCTAATCTCCAATGATGTTGGCCGACGCCACTTTATGTCGAAAATCTAAGATGGCGGCTGGCTAACCGGAAGTAGTAATAACTTTACTGCTGTACAGATAGACATGCCGTTGCAAAGACGATATAGGTGTTCTCCACTATAAACAGAACATCATTCTATACTTCCAGCGACCATATGGCCGACGTAGAGAAAGGTCGATATCGAAGATGGCGGCCACAAAACCGGAAATAATATCAATGTCGCCGGTTTTACAGATACACATGTTGCTCCAACGATAGCATAGAAGTTTACGACTATGCACGATACATTCTAATCTCCAGCGATATTGGCCGATGTTGCGTTATGTCGAAAATCCAAGATGGAGGCTGGTTAACCGGAAGCTGTAATAACTTTCCTGCTATAACAGATAGACATGTCATTCCAAAGACGACATAGGCGTTTCTCACTACGCATAAAACATCTAAACTTACAGCAACTATGGCCGATGCAACCTTGTGCCGAAACTCCAAAAATAACAGCCAACTGACCGGAAGTACTAATCTGTACTAAACGTATTGTTGTCCAACTAGTTGCCTTTCTGAAAACGGCATCGAACTTCCAACAGCAAATCGGCCGGGTAAGTTTGTCGGCGACACGCTGGGTTCGTCCGCTGACACGCCGAAGTGTAGTCCTTCGATATATGCTCCTAAATGTTGTGCTATTAGTACTTCCGTTTATGTGCATCAGTTTTAAAAATGAACAAATACTGTTGTCTGCACTCCTACGCAGTCACTTTTGGTCTCCAACATTTACAATGTCAAGCGCGCGAAGTTTCCGTGTGCTTCACAGGCGAACAATGTTAGTAGTCGCACAACTGGCCAGTTAGACATTAGAACCAAACCGCCTACGCAAAACCGGAAGTAGATATAAATTTCACTTTGCGGCTTGTGAAAGGCCAAAAGGTCTGCTACAGCGTCACAGAGAATAACTGCCTGCTTCCTTTGCTTTCTACAGAATTTCTGGAAAAAACCGGCGTGGAGGTCATTTTACCCCCCCCCCTTCGCGTTGCCAGTATAAAGGTTACTCATCCTCGGGAATTTGGCCTTGTTTAACATTATTGTTCATATGCACCTGGGACTATTGTATATGTCTGCTGTGTAGAGTGACGTTCGGTAACGGTGGCTGCAGCGGTCGCGTAGCGCTTGGTGCAGCTTATGAGCTCAGGAAAGCTCACAACATTGACGCTCTCGTTGGATTGCCCTGCTCCGTCGGTCTGACCGCAATATAATTATCTTTCTTCACATAAATTTAATATTATATTTCAGTGGAAACATGCTTTCAGCGAAGACGGCCAACTATTGGGAAATCGTATGGATACCGCTGTCGATCCGGGTATTACTGCACCGATGATGACCCGTGGTCAACGAGATGTAGTGAACCGCGGTGGGGAAGCCGTGGAGACATACACTCTACCTCTATATGTATGTGTCACACACGCATGCGCCCCACTGAAGCCGTTGGACGGAATGAGATGCCGTTTGACAAGGATTTTCGTAATACCAAAAGTAACAAGATGTTAGGCGAAACTTTCGTCTTCTTAACGGAAAAAAGAAAATTTTGGGATCAGAACTCAGTCAAAAATTTGCAACTGATGCAGCCAAAATCCGTTATAGCTAATAGCTTTTTCGAATAATTTCGCGAACAGATAAAATATTAGACAGACATACACGGGCAAAAACATTTCAACAAAACTGCTATTTTGGGGCCTACCTCTAATAACTTTTTTTCTTCGGAGCAAATAGATACTAGTTTTTGTATTAATGTTCGGCACGTTGTAATACTCTACAGTGTATGGTGTATGTTTCGTGTGTGCCGATAAAAGCGGCATTGAGTGTTGGAAAGTTGCTCGGTTACTGGAACATACCCTACCTGTTCTTCTTCACATTTACCGATCAATTCATTAGCGAATCAATAAGCCAGTTAATCATACCCTACCTGTCGTTCTCGTCTATTGATCCTCAGCTGGCGGACAAAAAGACTCACAATACACTCATTAGGATGATGAGCCCGTTCAACCACATGATCAACCGTAGCCCTAACTCTAATCCCAACCAACCCCTACTTCAACGTTAGACTCTAACAGTGCAGTGGGTCACTAGGAAATCATGATATGATATGACGATGTAATTATAACACTACAAAGTCATTAGGCCAACCTATGATGAGTCCGTTCAACCACATGGCCAGCGCTCTCGGACAAATCTGCGCTAAATTCTCGGTTTGTTCATCTCTACATGTACCTATATGTCCGTCTGTCTGTCGGTCAGGTGTGTTTGTTAACCTTTGTCTCTGTCTGGTGTATTAAACGCGGATACAAATTGCTGCCTCAGTTTAGTTCAGTTTAGATTCAATCACAGTATTCAGGTTGACGCAAGACTTATAATACCGTCTTATGACGGCTGCGCTGATAGCGGCATTCACATTGCGCGCGGAGTCGGCACGGATCCCCTACGGATATTATGCTCTAGTCGATCACGCTGATTTGTATAAACACATTCACACACAGCGCGTACTACGCGCGGTATACGTCTTAATGTGTTCTAATATCACTTACATGTACCGACCGAACTCATATCTTATTAGTGATATAGTACTGTTGTCGTTGTGTTATTTGCAGTGGAGTCACATAATAACGGTTACGGCACCGGACAGCGACGGCTACTGTGACGTATCAGCTGACGCAATAAATGACGCAGTAGACTTGGAGTTCAACATTACAATCGTATCTCGTGTTCAGTTCACGGAAGACATTGCCGTCATTCCACAAGCGACTTACGATGATTTGAAAGTCACTGCCAGAAGTGCGTCATTTTCGAGTGTTTTTTAAAAAAATTTTTCATCATTAATATTAGGCTAATAACTTAAGTAATAAGTTTATTCAAAAGGTTTGTTTTCGTCTGCTTAAATATTAACTTTATCTGTGCCACGTCGTGATCTGTCTCTTTCTCATTCATTACTCGTTCACTCAGCCGTTAGAAAATATCGATCACTTTGGTTTTAAATTTTAACCTCAGAAGATATTTTTCTTTGTCTATCTGTGTGAGTGCCAAATACAGACTTATAAACAAGAACAAAAAACTTTGTCAAACCAAAAATAGTATGACAGGAGTAACAGGTATCCAAATTTTTAGTTGAAAAGACGAACGGTTGCACTATGTGTCGACACAAGGCTGGCGTAGTTTTTGAATTTGGTTTTTGGTGTTGCTGCATTAGTAATTACGGCTGTGAACTTGTGCAGTTGTGATTCTGTGCGGTTCATATGACTTCGTGCGTCGCTTCATGCTGGGCGCTCACCGCAATGACATGACATCTGGAGACTACGTCTTCATCTCACTCGGTCTTTTACCTCCAGACGACATTCAACATCCGTGGCTAAGAAATGATGAAGAAGTAATTGTACTAGTGGTCGTAGTAGTTGTAGTAATAGTAATAGTAGTAGTAGTAGTCGTCGTTGTAGTAACGTAGTACAGTGTGTAAGAAATGATGACGACGACGAAGAAGCGGCCAACGCTTACTTCGCTCTTCTGCAGGTTTCACATTTTGCCTGCTGTTACGTGAAACAGGCGCTAGAGAGCCGAGGTCTGTGTTCTTGCTATTGTTGTTGTCATGTTGCCATGTCGTCGTTGACGCCGTTGGCGACCATGCGATGCTAGAGCAATCTGTCTTCAGAGGCTCTGATGAGCTGTGTTTAATTGGGCTCATGTTGTCCTTCCACGATACACATTGTGTTTAAGTCGTCAGTTTAAAACGGCTGAACTTATAACGTCGATAGTGGAACGCACAGTAAAAGTTTACACTGTAGGCCTTCAGGTCAGGTCAGGTAGTCGCGTAGTCGTGAGACCGTAGCGTCGCTCTTCCACCGTGACCGCGCTTAATAGCCAGCTTCCATTGATCAGCAGGTGGGCGGTTGTTGTCTTTTCGGAGCTGGTCTATCCACCTGCCATGTGGACGACTGGGACGACGTTTTCATGTAGGGTCAGGGAGGCGTCCCTGAGATAATCTGATGCAACTGTAGAGTGTTTTGTGGGCTGTAGGCCTTAGCCATGGCCAAACCAGGCAAACCGTTACAAACAGCGGAATGGTTACTACTCCTATAGACAGACTGTATGCTGGAACTTAACAACGCGCTATACCGATACCATGTTATGCAAGCGTAACGTTTTTGGTACTATGGGCGGCCGAATATTATGTCGGCACCGCCATCTTCTCTGGTTTCTGCAGATGTATCTGTGGCTGGACACTGAAAAGGGGATGGGGTTTCGTCGTCAGGTGCCGGTCAGACTGTCACAACCTCCGTGGAACAACAACGAGGGACTTATCAAAAACATCTCGGTACGCTTATACTACACTAACCGCAACATCAGCAGCATCAACATTATCGTCCTCTTCTTATTCGTATTCACTTTTTATGACTGCAACCGTTGCATTAAAAAGAATTGGTTCCTGATATATGTATGTATGCTATTCCATTTGTAACCTTATTATTATTATTCTTTTTTTCCAGGAATGTACAGACCGTCTTGCGAGTAATGTCTTACATTTATAGCCGATCGTATAATTTTAGTCCAAATTTTACACCGTCAATATTAAAAATAAATTGCAATCGATTTCCGGACTATCGTTTATTTGCCGTATGTAGGGTTCGGTGTACGCGACTTTCCTGCACGATGTCGTTTACCTGTACGCTGTGATTGTCGATGAGATGGTAAAAACAGGACTGGACTACCGTAACGGAACCGACGTTATGCACAGAGCCAAGAACTTCCAATTTGACGGTAGCCTATATGTTTTTCGTTTGAGTTTACTATTATAATTGTACATCGTGTCCCCTAAAACGTCACACTTTGCCATTTTCATATTGTGCCAAATATTAACCGAATTTCGAAATCATTTCACTGGCTCCTAACTCGCAATTAACGTAGATATGATAAGATTTGATAATTGCTTTGTTGCAAATCGTTTGCAAAATGTGCCAGTAAAAATAATTTGAAAATTGGGTATAATATTTGGCGAAGAGATGGAAACGATAACGTGTGACGTTGTTTGGGACACAAAGTATACTGTTTTTATGCTTTTGGTGTTTAGTGAGGGCTTGACTAAATGTTGTTGACGTTTATTGCACGGTTGTCATCTACAAAATTCACAAGAATTCTGGCTTTTTTACGTTATTTGAGTTGGGAGTGTACGCGAGAGACGGACGCGTACTTAAGCGGTTTAGCTAGAACAAAAAACGTGCGATGATTTTGCTAACCAATATTATTGCTGCTAATGAGACGATTTGATGACGTTGTTGGTTTTGACATTTAGAGGCGAGCTTTATCTTTGGTATTCAAAACTAAAGATTATTGGCACATTATTTATTTTGTTATATTTGGTTATATTATTGTACACGAAAACCAGCACTCTGATTTTATTTTTTACTAGAAATTCGTTTTGTGGAATCTGTCTTATTGCCGCGCTATTGCAGGGGTCGGCAGGCGAGAAATTTAAATGACACTATCGGATAGTCCGGGCCCGAAAATAGCCTGGCAGCTGCGTTTCAGCGTTTGACGCTCTTGTGAGCCTACAGCCAATTTTGTCTTTGAATAAAAACGGTTGGTTGCCATGACAATAGGGATCTTCAGGGGAGAAATTTACATGACACCATTGCATAGCGCGAACCCGAAAATAGGGGGTAGGTGCAATCAGGGCGCAATTGTCTTTCACTTAGGCCGAGTTATAGTCAATTTTGTCCCAAAATTCGTTGCCATAGCAACAGGGGTCAGCAATGGAGAAATTTAAATGACACCATCGAATAGCGCGGGTTTGAAAATATGGGGGTATGTCAAACAGCGCGCAATTATCTTTTACGGGACCGAGTTATACTGCTTTGAAGTCTCCATAGGTCGAAATGCGAATTTTTTTAAAACTGGGGTAAAATAGGGGAAAGAGTTATCGGATTTTTATTCCAAACTAGAAATACGTTTTGTGAAACAAGATATCTGTCTCATTGTCACGCTATATAGCTTAGCAGCTGCGTGTAAAGGGGGGAGGTGCAAACAGGGCTTAATTATCTTTCACGGGGGCCAAGTTGTAGTCAATTTTATCCCAAAATTCGTTGCCACGGCAACAGGGGTCGGCAGAGTAAAAATTTAAATGACACCATCGGATAGTATGGGCCCGAAAATAGGGAGTCGGTGCAAACTGCGCGCAATTATCTTTCACGGGGGCCGATTTATAGTCAATTTTGTCCCAAAATTCGTTGCCATGGCAACAGGGGTCGGCCGGTAAAAAATTTTAACGACACCATCGGATAGCCCGGACACGAAAAAAGGGGATACGCGCAAGCAGCGCGCAATTATCTTTCACGGGGGCCGAATTATAGTCAACTTTGTCCCAAAATTCGTTGCCATGGCAACAGAGGTCGGAAGGGGAGCAAAAAATAGGGGGTAGGTGCAAAGAGCGCGCAATTATCTTTCACGGGGATCGACTTATACCGCTTTGAATTCCCCATAGGCCGTAATGCAAATTTTTAAATATTTCGGGTAAAATAAGGGAAGGAGTTATTAGATTTTTTTATCCCAAACAAACTCGATCTTACTTTTCGGGCCACGAATCACTGTGCAAAATTTAATCAAAATCGAATTAAAATTGCGGCCGTAGGAGTGTTTACAGACAGAATGATATAAGTGATTTTATAATCTGTCCCATGCTATGCTATAGCAATGAGACAGATAGTAAGTGTTTAAAGTTATACGCGTGTACAGAATAAAAAAGACAGACCAGATATATGCTAACCCTTACTATTGCCACTTTAATTTTCTGGGAGACATTCAGTGGCTGTAATCTAACATCGTCTATTAGCCAAAAGAATTTTCTTCGGCGACGACTAGTCGAAAAACAAAAATAGGCGACGGAGGTTATTTTTTTGGCGGTTACTAAATAGCGTTTTAGCGAAAATGGAAACTTTTTTGATGCATTATGCAGTATATGTATTAAACAACAGTAACATTAAATGAGTCTTCAAATTACAATATACACGATGTTTAATAAAACAACCCCTTTTCTTTTTTTCATAATTCACTCAGATAATGAAACGAGTACAAGCTTGCAAGACTCAACTGGTGCCGTCAGTTGCTTCCTTGCTGCGATAGTCAAAAAACCTGGTTCATTGGTGACAAATTTTTAAAGTTTCACAGTTGCAGCCACAAAAATTGCGCAACGCAATCACATTTACGTGCCTTTGAGGATAGTTGGACTTTCACATGTTCGAGCAAGACAGTGCACTAGCACATCGAGCTTGCCAGAAGGTTGAGTTTTTGGATCTCAAGACGCCTGATTTCGTATCCCCATAGGGGGTTTAAGTGATTTTTTAAACTTCCGGCTGCAGCACGCAATTCAACTGCGAATTGCAGTGAAATGGATGGAGATAGACCAGGACAACATGCGAACGGGAATTGCTATAGGCTGTCGCACGTCTCGTGAGCTTTGCTCAAATTACTTGTTTCATATTGTAAAATGAATCAACCGTGCAAGCACTAGGCCTAATTAAAGGATATTGGCTGAACAATATAAGATTTATCCAAACCTATACAGTCGTTTAATGGGTTTCGTTAATTAAATTAGGTGACAAGAACCCGGACCAAGCACGAAGTGCATGTCGTGATTAATCGTGATAGGGAAGAACCTGGAAAATTTTGTCAAGCAGGGCGGTAGAAAAATTTTAGTAAATAAAAAATTAAACATATCGGGCCAGCGAGAAAAGGCAGGTATTACGCCAAAAAATTGCAAAAAAGAGCTTATGTGTTGCGATTATACAGGATACTCAGGTCATGTACAGATCAGCAACAACGCTGATAGACTCGGAGAATACAGTTTGTGGCACAAGCCGAGACCAGGCAGCGCCATCTACGAACGACTTCTCATACTGAAAATGACGTCATTTCAGAACAAACTCGGTTTAGGGGCAAGTAATATCTTTCGTAACACATAACAATGTAATTAAGTAAAATTTTTATTTTTGCAACCGCTATACTTAATGTGAAGTTTTGTATCGCTATAGTTCAGTAAAATAAAAGAAAAGAGAAAAAAAAACAGAAAA
>Ga0209367_1010701_pt1 | contig 12265 bp, 7 predicted proteins | sample WorMetLIZISLAND2_FD_187412 | JGI IMG/M metagenome (GOLD analysis project Ga0209367, IMG submission 187412) | Marine gutless worms symbiont microbial communities from Max Planck institute for Marine Microbiology, Germany - Olavius geniculatus... ... | reverse complement strand
GGGCGAACAAGCCAGAGGGTGCACAAGCCAGGGGGCAAACAAGCCAGGGGGCGAACGAGCCAGGGGGTGAATCAGTTAGGCACAGTGGGCAAATCAGCCAGGGGTCGAACAAGCCAGGGGCAAAAGAGCCAGGGGGCGAACCCTCAATGGGGCGAAAAAGCCAGACACCATTGCCAGATATCAGCACTATTCTTGGTGGAGATTTGAGATCTCATTTTACTTCTACTTAACTGTACGTTTTTGAGCATTGAATGACAGTATCTCTAAAACGTTTACAGCTGCAGATGTTATTGTGTTAAAGTGCAAACTAGATTAGTCACATTTTCAGATGGGTATATGGGTTTTGTGTCTCTGTAAAGGTTAAACTTTGTTTTATTATTATGTATACTGTGTTGGGTAGGACATTAAACTGTACTCACTCACTCACTCAGATGGGTATATGACTACGGAGAGTGATTTTTGGAATGTAGATTTAATTTTGTGTTTAGCAGCAGCAGAAAAGAAGGAGTTTATGGCTGTTTATGTCAAGTGGAGTTCGGCCGCGGGTGCAAGATGCATGGGAAAATATGTTCGATGGATTTGCATTCTGGGAGTTGGCGACTTGCGGGAACTTTTGTTGCGACGTGAGTTTTTCGTTAACAAGTTTGATTTAACGTATCAGCCACTGGCGTTTGAATGTACAGAGAGATGGTTGCAACATCGTGTGCGTTGTCCGGTAGAGTTTGATGATGCGTTTTACCGAAGTCTTTCATTTGTTGTTGCTCACAATGATAGGTCTTTCAGCTGAATCATGAAGTGTTTGTTTTGTGTTGAATATTTCTGCTCAATACCATTTTCAGCATATTTTCAGCATATTTTCAGCATGCTTTTATATCTGTCATAACATATACATTTTATAGTTATTATATACTTTTATATGTATTAACTGGATAATGGATATTGACCATGATTCAAGTGCATAAATTATATTATATGTGTAATAATGTCCATTGTGTGGCTAATGTAAGTTTATTTTATTCGGTTTCCCACATGTCACACAAGTGATGAGTTTACTGAATTTTGGGTCTCAAATCTATGTTAATCATATTAGACATTGGAGATGAAGAGTGATGCATCAAGTTCTGGATAACAGAATTGTGTGTGGAAGGAATTTTGTTTCAAAAAAACTAATTGTCTATAAGTGCAGTGCTGTTGCAGCTTTTACCATGCTCCTTCTGTTTACTACGATGTTTACCGAAACTGGCTGCTTACAATGTATAATAAATGACATTTACTGTTTACGCTAATATATTCACTTTTTCAGTAATAATTTTTCAACTTTTTGTACATCATTTTATATTTTTTGTGCTAAAAGGATATTATGTATAGCCTACGTTCGTATGTTTACTCGAATGTACTGTATTTTTATTGGTACTTTATACAGAAGGGGCATACAAAAAGTTTGTAGACCGACATTGTTATACATAAGAGATATGCATCATATTCTGCTACTGTTGAGCATACTTTTCCGGAACTAAAATGTTCTGGGTTCAGTGTCTCTACAATGCTCGGATTTTGTTGTAGAATAACTTTTGATGTTGATTTTGTTAGTAGGCAATCTACCCTGCAGATTAAGTCCTCATTATCAGCAAATGTGTCTCTTTTCATGATGTCTAATAATAGCCCAGTGATAAGTTGTGCAATATTGCAGTGCTAGATAGTACTAACCAGTAACACAATGTTATTGAGATTTATACTGTCCATCTATATCAGTTTCAAACTTGTTGAATGCCCCTTGTAATCTGCATGCCAAATTGCTGGCTGGAGGAACAAGGCCATAATTTGTTCTACAGTGGAATCCGAGCTTTGGAGAAATGCCGTACCAACTGCATTTCAGTTGCAAAAGACTATGTTGAAAAGTGGCAAAATATGATCTGAATAACTTTTGCGTAACTGTATCGGTCTACAAAATTTTGAATGACCTTCATATGTACATCATCTCTCAAAAAAACAGTCAAAATTCTTTTTGGCATAACTTTGTCAAATTTCCACCAACTTTGATAATTTTTGGCACAAAGATGGCCAAGACAATATTATTGTGTAGAGTGCACTCATTCACCACCTCACCTCATTTAAGTCAACGCACTACCATGTGAAACACAGATGCTCCAAATTGTTACATTACGCGGTGATTATTTGTATCAGATGGCTCACCTTTGCATCATCAATTCGACCGAAGGTGCAACTTGGTTTAATAATTTTGAGGTATTAAATATTTTATACTGAAAACAGCAGACAACAAAATAATTGACTGATGAGCTTAAAACACGTCTAGTTGATGAGTGAATACATTTGATCAGTCAATCGTTGATTCTGTTATCAGCCATTGGCGTTGCATTTAAGCCATTGCGTCTTTGTATGCGGAGCACACTTTGGCATAAATTTTAATTTGCAAGCGAGTTGTTATACAAACTTATAATTCTGTTAAATAATTCACATTTCAGTGTATTTTGTGCCTAATTAACTCGTTACAGCATTTGCTTGAGACAACAACTCGGCAATTATGCAACCATTTGGAGCATCTATGTTTCGCATGGTAGTGCATTGACATAAATTAGGTGAGGTGGAAAATGAGTGCACCTTACATAATTTCGTCATCTTAACCATCACTGTGCCAAAAAAGTTAGTAAAAATTTGACAAAGTTATGACAAAAACAATTTTGACTGTTTTTTCTGAGGCACGGTGTATATACAGGATGGGCCAAAAAATGTATTACTTTACTTTTGTCCATATCTTTGCCGAAAAATCAACTGATTTTCAAAATTTTTTCACCGTTGCATTCTATGGACAATTAGCAATAACCTGATTATTGAACCTACCTTGTGAAGTACAAATGCAAGAAAAACTAACAATAATAGACAGCAAGCGTGTTGATAGACAAAATACACTTTTTACCAAAAATGCAGTGAATGATCTGTATGATGCTACACTTTGTTAGATCTGTTTCTTTGGATATCTGGCATATTGAACGATATGTTTGTTTCTGGCCTTTATGGTTTAGCAAGTCTACCATTTCATCCACAATGATCACGTTCTCTTCTGTACGTGTATGCTTCCATCTGCCAGTCTCATGCCGTTGGTCGATGCTGTGTGTTTCACAAATTTATGTCAATAACATTCCCACTCTTTTTCTGTTGCAGTTTGTCTTCAAAAATTTTGCCATTATTGTCCAAAAACTGTATTTTTTCAACCGGTGCAATTTCTTAATCAGAGTCTTGTCTCCACTGCTAAATGGCACATTACATCACCTGTATAACTTCAGTGCATTAAAAATTATTATTTACGACAATATCATCTGCTTTTGTTTACAAACAACAGAAATGTACATAAAACTGAGCGTAATTTAATTTTTGTATAAAAATTAGTGAAAATTGTTGCAGAATATAATTTTTTTGCATTATTTATTATAGTTATTTTGGTGATTTTGGTAGTGTAGCGACACAGTTAAAGTGTGGTGGGATGTTTAACAACAACTTTGTTGCTAATTGTCCACAGTATGTGACAGTGAAAGAATTGTAAAAATCGGTCAATAATTGGCAAAGATATAGACAAAAGTAAAATGTCATGTTTTTTATGGCCCACTGTGTTGATGTTTATATGCATGGTGTTTCATAAAAAAGGCACCCTTTTTCTTTCTTTCATAATGTAGTCAAATGACGATCAATTTGCACGAAATTTTTACCAGATGTAGCTGAAAAAATACTAATTCAAAATATTTGGACTAGGTATGGCTTAGTTAAATATTCTTTGCTAGTCATGATGTAATGCTCTCGTCATAGTGTGCCACAAGTACAAACTGGCTTGCCACAACCGGTGCTGACAGACTTGCTAAATAGCTGCTCTGCGTCGATGGCAAACTTTATCTGGTTCATTGATGACAAACTGTTAAAGTTTTACCATTGTAGCCACAAAAATGCCTAAAACGATCACTTTCACACACTTGTGCAGATAGCTAAACTTTTACACCTTCCATCAAGACAGTGCACTAGCACGCACTGCTTGCAAAATGGTTGAGTTTTTGGATTGCAAGATGCCTGATTTTATGCCCCATGTTGCTTAGAGCTGAAAAAAGTTTGCCATCGAAGCAGGGTAACAACTGACAGAACCAGCTGCGAAAAGCCAGTTTGTACTCACGGCACATTATGACGTCAGCATTACATCACAACTAGCAAAGAATATTTAGTCAATGATCACATTTTGTTAAAATATTTTGAATTAGTATTTTTTCGGCTACATCTGATAAAAATTTCATGCAAATTGATCACCATTCGACTGAGTTATAAAAGAAACAAATAGGGTGCCTTTTTATGAATTACCGTGTACATGAATGAATGAATGAACATTTATTAGTATTACAGCCAACTGAAGCTGGATTACGCACAATACAGTATAAATGTCACATAAAATGTCCTAAAAGCTTCAATAAAAATACAGTTGACTATCGCAATAAAAACGCTGGATAAAATGTTATTTGGCCTTCTGGTAATTATTTAGAGAAAACGGAATGAAAGATTTTAAAAAATTTTTCAGTTCTCGTGAAGTAGTGTTCGAATGTTTGTGTTGTCCACATTTGACTGATTATATCTTGTGAACGTTCATTTGGCTTCAGGTTTGGCTTTGGTTCATGTTTTACGTATGCAGCAATCTGCTCAATTTTTATATGAAAGTTGTTGATATTTAGACAAAATATTGAACATTTTGTGCCCACAGCAACTGAGCTACAATTTTCATATTGCAGCATTTTTAAAAAATTAAATCCAGCTACTTTGTATTTATTGCTGATTATATTTGCTATTTTGCATATATTTGCATTTTTATTGCTGTGTACTGTGATTTAGGCATGATTTCTTTTGAGGAACATTTTGTGTGTGTGGCAAATGTTCCATTGTCTAGAAATATGGCAAAAGTGCCACAGTTATTTGGAGGTAGTGTAGCTTTATTGACGTAAAATTTCGCTTTGAATGGCCTTAGTTTTGATGGTTTTACATCTCAGTTTTGAAGAAAATTGTAGGGAAATTTGCCAAAAATGCTGCCAGAAATTTAAGGTAATATAGATTGTGGCATAATATTGCTGTTTAAATGACCTTCGCTTAAATTGTTTTGTAATACAATGCTTTGTACTGAGAAGTATGATGAAATTTTTATTCTGCAGTTGTTATGTTTATGCTAGTTCAAGAGAATAATTGGGTGTTATATTTTTGTTTTATTGGGTGTTATTATTTTGTTACTTTTGTGATATTGTGTTAATTGTTTTATGTAATGATTATAAGTGTCATAAACTTGTACGTTGTGTTTTAATAAACAGCTCGTCTTGATGACGATTTTCTTCATCGAAATCTACGGATGAAAGTTAATTCAATAACTGCCTGAAATCTTAGATAAATGTACGATTATCTATAATCGTGTGCTAACGTGTGATAGGTACTTGGACGCAATTTTTCAGAAAATTAAAACTAAATGGTTTTCAGCTGAATATTGTTATACTGTATAATATAATATCATCCAAAAATATTTGATGAATGCCTGACCTATTTGAAGAAATTAAAAAAAGCCCCCTTTCCAGAAAAATATAAAAATGAGATGAATTGTTTCACTAGAACATAATAACTTTGTTCGGAAACAGTACACGAGTAATAAATCACGCAGACTGCACAGCACTAATGCAGCAAACTACTTTAGTGCACACGAGATATTGCGCTGTTTCCGTCATCTTCTGCACAAACTTGATCTTCACTCGTCCCAACTTTTCAAGAGTGCGTTAAAATGATAAATTTTTTGAATATATAACAGCATATGCATGAAAAATTTATTTAATTTTTGTCCAGACAACTAAGAAAGAGCCGCAAGTCAAATTTTAAATGCAAGTATGTTCAAGCCAGCCCAACACTACAGTATGTTGTGTGCAATCTATTCTGCGGCACTCTAGTTTTAGCTGAGTAACACCTTTGCGGCCTGTTGGTATTTTTGTCAGTCAACGTAAACAAAAATAATAAGTGTGTGATAAGTTATCATTTTGTGTGCTAATCAGGTCGAAATTGATGTGTATATCTGTGTATAACTTAGGCAACCGTAGTTGATAAGCATTTGTTCAGTGGCCGTAAGTTCGAACATTATTTCATGTCGGTCTCCACGTTGTCCAACGTGAGTGGGGTGTGTCGCAGTTTTGACATACTGTACAAGTCCTCCAGACCGTTTTGCTTGAGTTGAGATGCTTATTTATTGCCCATTCTGGCTATTGTGAACTTTACTTTGCGTCTATAATCAACGCTAGCGTTTAAACGCTACAGCGTCTATAGCGTTAATGCCGCTTTCTCTATGTACACGAGGTCACTGAAGCTCTTGTTCCATGCGCTCGTCAACGCTATATCAACGCTAGCGTTTAAACGCTATAGCGTTAATGCCGCTTTCTGTTTGCTATTGACGCTACATCAACGCTGCCTTCGAACGCTGCAATCAACGCTAATATATCACACGTCAGAAAGCTTTAGTTTACATGTAGTGCTGTTGTGTGTTTTGCATTGTAGAAGTATGTGGAAAATGGTGTCAAAGCTTAAATGCTCAAGACATGTTCTGGTAGTTTTCACCATCGGTTTTTCGATTTACTTTTTTATGAAATACTATCTTATATCCGTGTCTGTTGGATCTGATGATGGAAAGGAAAATCTTTTGTTATCTGTCCATGATGTGGTTTCTAGTACTTTAGTGCCAGTACATGTAGCTATTACAACTATAAACAGCTCACTTGATGCTTTATTTGGAAATGACTCGTGCCGAGCAGATGTTCTAGGGGCACCTGCATATGTACGCATGGCTGGTTGCAATAAGGGCGAGTGTGACACAATAACATGCAAACGACTTCTTATTGGTGATGAGAAGGCTTTTGCTGAAGCTAATAAATTCACCGACTTGCATCCGCGGAAAGCAATGTCAGAAACTGATCTGCTTCAAAACGCCAAGAACTGCGCTGAGTTTAGAAGACTGGGTGGTTATCGGGACACTCCCGTTCGACCTTCGGACAGCGATTTTCCGATAGCATTTAACATTCTCGTTCACTGGCACTTGGAGCAGTTTGAGCGGTTGCTGAGAGCAATTTATCGACCACAGAATGTTTATTGTGTTCACGTCGATGCCAAGACCTCGTGGATGTTTCATTCAACAATTGTTGAGATTTCTCGGTGCCTCAGCAATGTGCACATTGCAACTCGACGACAGTTTGTCGTCTATGCTGGCTTCAGTAGGCTACAGGTAACGAGTTACTTTATTGTGCAGCTGTTTGTTCAAATGAAACTGAGACCACTATGCTACACATAATTGCCACCAGTGATGTTTGTTTTCCGTATAAGCTTACTGTTTACAGCAATTATCTCTATGTTTATAGTGTGTGTTTAATGGGCAAAATATATTGGGTTCAGAGTGCTTTCATTGGTAAAGCTATATTGTTGACAGTATTTTATGGCTTACTTTTTGTTTGAATGGTTTTGAATATTTGTGTTCATTTTTGTCGAATTATAAGTGTTTGATTGTCAGACATCAATTGATGATTTCTTAGCCTTTATTTATGGTTGTTTTTATTTTTATCGTAAAGAAAGTTTTGTTAACTGACATGTTTGACTGCAGGCAGATATAGACTGCATGCAAGACAATCTGAACAGCAAGGCGAAATGGCGCTATCTCATCAACCTTGCTGCACAGTCATACCCACTACGTACTCCCGAGGAAATGGTTGACATATTGCGAATTTATAATGGTGCTAATGACATTGAGGGAATCTACAGGCGGAGACTTTTCAGCCGCTTCCAGAAGTTTAGTATTCAGGGTTGAAAAACCAGTTTTCTACAGCACATGCTGGCATTTTACTTAAGGGAGGGGTTATTATTCCCACCAAAGTGAACGTAGTGAACTAGCATAGGTTAAATTAAATAATTACTTCATCTGTGTTTGTTTATCTGTCTATCTGTTTGTCTTTGCCAGTGATGTGTCCTCGAGGACTTGTCCTCATCCTGGAGGCACCTCAAGGACAAAGAGCTGTGTCCTTGTCCTTGGCCTCAAGTCCTTGTCCTCGTCTTTATCCTCGGGTTTTAAGTCCTTGGCCTTGTCCTTGGTCTTGAGACAAAGTCCTTGGCCATAATACCGAGGACTTTAAAGGTCCGTGGATGCCAAAATTAACATATACATTTTATCTGTTTTCCTGAAAGTGCAGAATTTTCTGATAACTTTGACAGTAATATCGGCGCCCAGCGTTTTGTCAACACAGAAAAATTTACCTTTGAAGTCGACGATCTACGAAAATGACGTAGAAAACGCGCCGCCATGATGGTCTGCGGTGACGTCATGAGTTTAGTCTATAGACGTCATGAATATTAATGACCTAGCCTAGAATGATGACGTCATTGGCTAGGCCATTAATATTCATGATCCATATGAGCTAGGGTCATGATGTCACCGCAGGCACCGAGAGATTAGAATATTTCGCATAACGTAACGTAATGCCGCATTTCGTTTGAATTCACGCATTAATTTCATATATTTATGAAGCTCAAATCGACATATTATATATGCGAGGTTAAATGTCTAATTTAAATCTACAGAAATTGCGCGAGTGAGTTTGACCGTGGCCATGGACCTTTAATAAATTCTGTTCATTATCAGTTTATTACCGACAAACTGAAAAAATGTTGATCATTAGCTATTGACATAGCGAAACCCATGATGCTAGTAATTGGAGCCCACTCACTTATATCACATTAGTCTGATGTTCTTAGTGGCATCACACAGGGTTCAGTGCTTGGCCCTGTTTTCTATGTAATTTAAGGGGACACCATTATTTTTGTCATCTGTCGAAACCAGCACAACATCGTTGTCAACAATATCACTGGACCAATTTGGTCTCAAGGCCTACATAATGAAAGTTGTTCTCACAAAAACTTACTGCATCTGGAATTGCAAAGGGCACAAGATGTCAGTTTTTTTTGTTTATCTGATATTTTTTTGCATTGTTGGACTATTCCAGTAGTATAGTGCTACTAGTGACGTTCAGAATGTGCAAAATCTTACCAAAATTACCCCAGTTGATGGTAATGTGTCGTTGTGGTAGGGTCTTTTCGATGTAATTGGTTTTGACCTTGAGTTTTTTGGCCTTGGTCTTAAACTTGGTCTCAAGTCCTCGGCCTTGTCATTGGCTTCAAGTCCTTGTCTTTGTCCTCGTCCTTGGGTCTCATGTCCTTGGCTTTGTCCTTGTCCTCGAGCACAAAGTTCTGCATAACATCACTGGTCTTTGCACATCATAGTGACTCGCAATACACGACATTATTGCTATTATGACATCATTTGTTGAGTTTACTTTTGATTGAAATATTAACTATTAAAATTTCTGTTCATGTTTAAGGTTTTTTGTATGATTAACCAATAATCATATGATTAATCATTAATTTTTACATTTTTTAATAAATAATGATCATAAAATTATAATAAAACTGCATGTGACTGTGTTTTGTAGGTGTGGAAGGAGAGGGTTGATCTCGGAGTAGTTAAAAACATGAACACGACCCATTCTCCACCGCCACACGACATCGACATTGTCCGCGGCAGTGCGTACGGCATCTTCAGTCGTAAATTTGTCGAGTTTATCATCAACGACCAACGAGCAAAGGACCTTCTTGAGTGGTCAAGGGACACATATAGTCCAGATGAACACTACTGGGCAACTCTGCATCATACTTACTCTAATCCACACCTGAATACACCGGGCGCATACTCAGGTTAGTGCTGTGCCTTGGGAATTGGTTTGAATTAGAGCGTGGAGTAGTTGGAAACATGTTAGAAATATCTTAACACCTTAGTTAATTAATCGCAATTGGAGCGGGTGATGATCAAAAAAATTTGTGATATTTAACTATACAAAAATTGTAGATTAATTAATTGTTAATTTTGATTAAAAGTCTACAGTGGTAATTGCCAGAGAATATGCATTTTCTTGCTTGGGAATTTTTTCAGCTATTGAACTATACACTCTCACAGATACTCTTGAGACAATTATTCAGTGTTTTTGTTAACCCAGTCTTGTAGACAGACAGATAAAGTACTGGTCATGCTGTCATTATGGCTAATTTTTAGTGTTTTCATCGATGTGGCTTTAATTATAATTTTAATGATTATAATTTTATTAGCTTTCGAATAATTTTAACCTTTGGTATTCCATTTCTCAGGGAGCCTAAAATTGACTAAGCATTACAAAGGTGGGTGCGATCCTCAGTCTGTGCAGTCAGCAGCCATCAGTCGTGCAACAAAACAGCATTGAAGCGCTGCACCAAAACAGAAATTCTTTTGTTAACCATTAAATTTTTTCCGATTATTTGTGTGAATTATTGTTATTTTCCACAGCTCAGTCACAGACAATTATTATGCTTACACTTACAGGTCCTCTAGAGTTTACGATTTCATGAACTAGAAAGTTAACCCAGACATGTGTTCGATCACAGTCACAAAGTTATTAATTTATTTTAATATTTTCTACACTTGCAGGTCACCCGGAGTCGAAGCCGTTCCTTGCCGTCTACGCCAAGTGGTATCCAGAGGTGAAGTGTCATGGTGTCTGGAAGCGTGGTGTCTGTGTCTTCGGTGTTGGTGATTTGCCCGATCTCATTGTCCGACGAGAGCTCTTTGTCAATAAGTTTGCCATTGACTACCAGCCACTGGCACTCGAGTGCCTCGAGGCGTGGATTGAACACCGAGTTCGATGTGCTGTCCCGTTCAACACATCCTACTATCAGCAGCTGCCGTTCATTCTCCGGTAGCATGACTGGAATCGTGCAATTTCACGGACATGGACAATTGCTGGAAAGTTGATCCAGATGTGTTCTTAGTCGGGGTTGAAAATTGCTTTGGTCCCAGAGGTCTGACTGGCAGGAAGTTAATCATTCTGGCTGGCCTCATTTAAATTAATCTCAGGCTGCACTGAGAGGTCAAAGTTGGAGATCAGAATCTTTAAACTCCGAAGTCCCCGAAAGGGTGTATTTTGATGATTTTGGTACACGGCAGAATTTTTCATTGTGTAAGATGGCAAGGCCAATCTGCTGGTGTTAACTGCTCAAAATGGGCACTTGGATTGGGTTCGAATTTTTGGCAGAAATACAGGCAAGTACTGCAGAAAAAAAATTAGATGGTCTGGACTAAGACGGTAAAAGATGGTAAAAAACAGTGTGACAGGGTAAAGGGGAATAGTGAGTATGTGGTGCTCTTTCTGGGTCTTAATTTTGTCTCTTGTCTTTGTACACAAAAACTTAAAAGCTTGTTTCGGAAAAACCTGGGTTTTCTAGCCCTGACAAAGCCACAAAACCCATTCAGTCGAAACTAGCCTGACTGGGCCAAAATATCCATGAAAAAGACAAGCAAACTGGACCAAGCTGTGTTGAGCCAAAAACTGAATGGCCTAATAATTGCGGCCTGCACACAGATCTGCATTGATACCTATCATACAATGGTGCCGTTAGTCATGTCAGTGCTTTACAAACATTTATCAGTACTAACTTGCCTTGCCTTTGTATGTTGCAATGTCTTCAACGTTTATATTCAGTGAGAATGACATAATATACAAGCCTGCTAGTTTCATTGCTGATGTGTAATTGATACTGCAATCTGAGAAATGTTAACGAGGTGTGATTTTTTCATGCACTGGTAACAACTTTGTTCGGAGGTGAACTTCAGTAAAAAAATAAGACTTATGTTGCCTGCACTGTTTATGTACTGCGTATGCATCAAACCTGATGTTTACTATGCAAAATTTTGCAGTAATGTTATGCTTTTAGCCTGATCAATTTTGTGTGCACTAAGTTTCTGGACACTTACAGAGAATAATGTTTTCTCTGTATACATATGTGTAGTACGGTAGTGTAATGGTAATGGACCAGACTGGTGACCAAAAGGTCGACTCGGACCCAGAGCACTGTCCCCTGTCCTCCAATAGACGGCATTATCACATTGATGACTGTCTGGGGGATAACACGGAAGATTATTATAACTACCATTATGTTAATTACATATGCATGCGTATAATGGAGTTCTTACAATTTCAGTTTAACCTCATTTTTGTATTTTTGTGTTTTGTGTTTCTGTAAAGGTTAAACTTTCTGTTTATTGTAAAGTTTAAACTTACTGTTCCATTATTGCGTTTGTGTGCATTCTGCCTGAAAAGGCCGTCCCCGAAATGACCTACACTGTGTCAGGTGG
>Ga0209367_1010700_pt1 | contig 12266 bp, 9 predicted proteins | sample WorMetLIZISLAND2_FD_187412 | JGI IMG/M metagenome (GOLD analysis project Ga0209367, IMG submission 187412) | Marine gutless worms symbiont microbial communities from Max Planck institute for Marine Microbiology, Germany - Olavius geniculatus... ... | reverse complement strand
GTGTGATGCGGGCAATATCACCTTTTGTAATTTTTGCTGTTTTCGATGTGCAAGTCCTTAAATGTTGCCGTTAACAAGTGTATAAACTGATGTTTTGTACATTTATATCATGTAAATACATGATAAAAGACCACAAGTAAGATAAGATATGATGTATTATGGTGTCTCAAGACCATCATCATAAGAGCAATGTTAAGATGTCTTCCTGAGATCATTTTAAGTGAATTCACAGAATTTGACTTAGGTGATCACAACAGATTTGGCACCGAATAGCAAGATTTTATCTCAAGACATATATGATATCTCAAGGTATATCGTAAGTGTTCTGCTGCTATGCAAATTAAGACGACCGTAAGTGTGAAAATTGTCGTAAGATTTTTCTGTGAATGGCGGGCTGGCTGTGCAGGCAGAGATAAAGCGACGGAACATCGAGATAAAGCGGAAGCAGGACCAGCTTCAGCAGCTGAGCAGTGAGTTGGACAAGCTCATCACTCAGGCGGGCGGCGCCGAGCTGGGACCGCTAGAGATTGAGATCAACTCTCTGAACAAGTCGATTGACAGCGAGAATGCAGTCATAGCCGAGCTACAGCACGCCTGGCTGCGCGACCAGGGCGAACTCGTAAGTGAGTCGTGGAAATTATAATTTCATTCATTTGGCGAGTTAACTTACCATAGTGAAAAATCAGCTTGGTGGCCTTTTGTCCGGTGGCTTTTTGTCTGCGATTTGTGTTAAAACGGTTTAGTGCTATACGTAGCTACTCATTGGAAACCCATCTGAGAGCTAAGGAGCGTCGCCTGCCATATGGGATCACAGAGTGTTACCTGCCACTTGACTCAGGTGAACGCGTTCCGCCATAACCCCAGCCAGACAGGCCGGTACTCGATTTGCCTACCCTGGGGGATCGACGGCTGAGTTGAGCTTGGTATTGGTTATGTCATGCGTCTCGGGTGTCGTTTCAATCTCGGCTCAAAAGGTCTCATCATGCATCCGTGCATCGTGCGCCCCTCTGTAACTAACTGTACAAGTAGTACTCACTGCCTTGTTTTGGTGATTGAACTGTGAAAAAATAGCTGGGGGTTGAGCTTTTCAATTGTCGAAGTTCGACCAAAATTGTAATGTAAATTGCATGTATCTAGCATATACATAATTTGACAGTGTGTTGGGGAGGTTGAGAAAATAGTTGAGGGGTTCAACCCCATCCAACCGCCCTCTCGATCCGGCACTTTAAACACTGGTTTGCTTACTTGCTGAGCAGGTGCGCCTGAGCCAGGAGCACGACAAGCAGACGTCGGACGTGGAGCTGATGACGAACAAGCACACGATCCTCACGCAGAAGAAGCTTCGAGTGGAGGCGGAGATCAGCGGCCAGGTGGCCGAGAAGACCGATGTCGAACGAGAAATCCACCGACTGCGCATCGACCAGCTGAGACTGAACACTCTCATGCACAAGGAACGAGGCAACGAGACGTCACTCGAACGAGACAACCAGCTCCTCGAGAACCAGTTCATGGCCGAACTCAAGGTAGCAATATAACTCAGCCTCCTACCCTCAGTGGGACGCGAAATGAGTATTAGCTTATTGGCTACGTGGTTAAGGTAATTCGTGTGGCTGATTGGGGCGGTGGTATGTCTGCTACAATGTAACTGCAAATCGCTTTTGTGGCCGAACTCAAGGTAGCAATGCTTTCTGTGCTTCCACAACAGCGGTGTCCATGACGCACTGATGTATTCAATGGGTAGGGACTTCAATGGCTAACAGGGGTGTTTTGCTGCCTTTCCCCGCAACTACGTTTTGGCCTGTCAGAGTTTTGCGGGTGCGCACACGCGCATGCCAAATGTTGGGTGGGGTGGGTGGCAAGAAGTTGCATTTTTTTGGACAGACAGCTGGAAAATTTCCGACAGCGGAGCTCAGAGTTTCAGTTTTTATCACAAAACTTCCTTTCCTGGAATGGGAAATTTTAGCTTCAAATTTTGCACTTTTGGCTCAGAATTTTGAAAAAAGAATAAAATATTACGACAGGCCAGAATTTAGTTAAAGGGGATGTCATATTACAGTTACTTGCCACTCGACACAGGTGAATGTTCCTTGCTTTATCCCCAACCTGGCAGGCTGGTATCTAGTTTAATTTCCCCGTGGGGATGGAAGGCTGAGTTAGTCTTGGAGGTCGGTTATTATATGGAGCTGCTTTACTTGTCTGTACAAGTACTCGCGGGCGTTGGTGTTGAGCAACTTCCTTGATCAAGGTCAACGTGTCAACGACGCACTACGACGAACCACCGCCCATGTCTATAGTGTTATCATGATGATACGCTAGATTCAGCTTTTGTTGACAACTTGACGCCCTACAGCCATGCTGTAGAGCACGATTGTCGTCGTCCGTCCGCAACGGATGTATTGTGGCAAAACGGTACGGCGTATTTCAAAAACGGTGAGAGACAGGGCCAAGGTTGCTAGTAATTACTAATAGGAAATTGCATGAGATGAAAATCATCGACCTTGGATGACTTCGAAGGTCAGTACTGCAGCAGGATTTGCTATAGGCTGTAGCGCGTCTTCCCTTGCGGCAGCTGGGCTTCTTGTCGTAATGACCGTTGTACGCGTGTGTGGTTAGGATGCGGAGCGCGAATCGATCGAGCTTCAGGACAACTTGGACAGCATCAAGGACGAGAAGGAGCGACTGTTGAACCGGCTCATTGAGGCCGAGCGGCAGATCATGCTCTGGGAGAAGAAGACACAGTTGGCCAAGGAGACCAAAGAGGCCGTCGACGCCGACGTCGGCCAGGGGGAGATGGCTGTAAGTATCAAATCAAATCAAATCGAATCAAAATAGCTTTATTAAGTTATTAATAATAGTTTTATTAAGTTTATTAAGTACGCCCAGTAGTTGCTATATATAAACGTTTACAATTTTTGGGCCGATCGTTAAGCTGTAAGCGAGGTGTTTATCATCCGACTGTCGGTCGTCTGAATGTCTGTGACGGATGTATTGTGGCTTAGCGGTAGGTGTTACTGGAAAACTTTTACATGAATAATTAGCCCGGTCAAAAGCAACCTAGCCGTGCAAAATTTGGGCGATGCAGTGCAATGGGAACATTTTCAAATTTGGGGTTGAATGGAGGGGGCCTGGGGGTTAGAAAAACTTGCGTGTTTCAACCGAAAACTTGCCGTATTTTAGAAACAGTGAGAGATAATGCTTAAATTGCTATTAGTCACTAATAGGAAGTCGCATAAGCTCTTTCAAATGAAAGGATTTCAAATCATCAACCTTGGATGAGCTTGAAGGGTCATTTCACACTAATGTCGGTATACGGTACGTCATAATGGGTCGGCGATGGCACCGTTGGACAAGGCGATGACGAGTTCCTATAGGCAGTTAGCGGTACTATCGCTTTTTCTGCGGCCGAAGTCGGACGCTTGCCTTCGGATGTATGTGGTACGGGCGGCCCACCCTAGCGACAGCCGAGCTTCTTGCATTATGTTTTTCTGTGGCAGCAAGTTCATTGTTAATACAACACAACACCGAATTATGCCTCATTTGTCAACATTTAGCCGTACATTGGCTCAGTGCTGACGCATTATGCGGCCGTCCACCTAAAGTGTGCATTGCACAATCCTAACTTTACGCTAACCTTGTTTTTTGACCTTTTGTACTGAAAATTGGCTGACCAGTTACTCTTAACCCAGAAAACGCTTACGTTAATTTTGGCTTTTCTGTGCTAACATACGGACTTGACATGTGGTCAAGTATCGTGTTTAACCGTTGTTTTTGCGTGTTTCTGTCGCGTGATGACTGACTGCAGACAATGCGGAGTGAGATACATCGGATGGAGCTGCGCTATGCCCAGCTGATGAAGCAACAGGAAAAGATGATTCAGGAGATGGAAAAGTCCGTGTCGAAACGCGAGATCATTGTCAACCGTACTGACACCGAAAGCAAAATGAGCTCAAAAAAGGTCTGCTGATTGGTGATTTCAACTAATATTCGTGTACGTTGATATCCTTGATTGATTTTTGTCTTTTGAAGACTATACGATCGTACTGCTCTTTCTTGGTTATCTTGGTTTCTTTAGTATCTGTATACCAACCAGCTGGCAGTTATTATAATAAATAACTGCTACTAGTAACCTAGTTGTCAGCTGACGAAAACTAAGTAATCGTAGAGTCATTTTAACTGTGATATTCTGATCAAGATTATTGAGTGTCATGCCAGGAAAAAGAGTAAATTTTGTAAAATTAACTGCACGCAGTTGGTGTGTAAATTTGTTGTGTGGTGTACTTAAGCCATCATTTTGGAGCGGATTTTATGCCAAGTTGCACGGTTGCACCTCTAACTGTATAGCGCGTGCAAACGACGTCAGTGCGTTTTGTCATCTTGCGCTTCAAATGACACAAGACGCTAAAATGGAGCAGCTCATTTTAAGTCACTTAATGGCGTCGTGGCACAAAGTTTCAGGGGAGGGGAACAATTGGTCCTCCCCTGAAATTATGGGCTGCCGGAAAAATTGTCAAAAAAAATTTTGGTTGGAAAATTGAGATCCAAAAATGCAAGGTTTGGGGCAGAAAATCCCAATTTTAGAACAGTTTAGAAGCAAAATTGACAATCTGAGCAACGATGTCTCCTCTGTCGGAAATTTGTAGCTGTCTGTCGGAATTGTGGCAGAAATTTACTGCGTCTTTTGGGAAATTGCAACTTTTTGCCCCGTCTATTTTTTTAACCTACGACGCCACTGATCAATATATTCCTCACAAAGTCATTGGTGCCCCCCGGAAACGATGAGGAAAAAGGTGACGAGAAAGGTGACAGATTTGGAGAATGAGGCTGACTGTCGAAAAGGTTAATTAATCCGGCATCTGGTGTAGTCGAGGTGACTGATGTGAGTTTCTGCGACTGTGCGGCAGTCGGTGTCGAAGGGCACGTTTCACCGCGAGCTGGCGGAGCTCAGGCGCAAGATAAAGACGGCTCAAGACGAGGCTGGTGAATTTGATGAGCAGATTGTGCAGATGAAGCGACAACAGCAGGACGTCGCAATGCTGCTTGACGAAAGACAGGTTACTAAAATTGCCTTATCTATGCCATTTTTACGCGCGAGAGCTAGCATAGCTAGCTATAGCTCGTATTAGCTATGGTAATTCTGTCTTGGTGTCTGTCTGTCCGTCTGTCTGTCAAAACCCGGTACCGATTGGAGCCCAGGCAAGACAGACACTCCAGTGTTCACCGTATGATAGCCTAGAGACTCTAGTATTTCATAGCAAAATTTCATGCCGCTGGGTAAGCGGGATCCCCTCAAACGAGGGAGAAAAAGAGGGGCACCCCCCTAAAAAGATGTTATTTTTCTGCCATTGGTTAGTCTAGCGTCGAAATGGTTGCAGATACATGTAGGCTCAGACATGCTGCTTACCATAACAAGCACTGGCAACGAGCTACTTAGGGGTGTCAGCATCGATGAATGACCTTGAACCCCAAAATAGGGAATTTCAGTAAATTTTTTGCGATTTTGGGCTGCAACACACATTTCAGAAGTGTATTGCGCCGAAATAGCTGTACATAGACCAAGACAACCTGCATATATAATTTTCAGCGTTGGTTGAATTGAAATTAAATAATGTTCTCTCTGTTGTCTACATTATAGTTTTAGACATAATGCACTTACAGCATTAGGCATTCAGCAGGAGGTTGAACAAACTATGCCAACGTTTTTTATTCAACGTTTTAAACGTTTTTTTTATTCCTGCCACGTTTTTAACGTGTTTTTAATTTTTTTCAAACGTTTTTTATATCTAGCTCTATGCTTTTGATAGCATCTTGTGCAATCACTGGCGTCGTAGGCACTACTTCAAGTACATGTCTGTTATTAACAAAACATCGTCAGAATAAATAAAATGTTTAAACTTTTGCTACGCATGTATTAAAATCTGTAAAATAAAATTTACATAGCACTAGGTCAAATACTCCGGCCGTTAACAAAAATAAACGTCCAAAAGTACTGTTGCAGTGTGAGCAATTTTCATATTATGTAGTCGTACTATCAAGCATCAATATTAAAAGTAGGCCACTACAACACTTAGTTAGCGTTTATTTGTGCGTTGACTGAGTGGCGCCGCCGACTCGAGCCGCACCGCCGCCGGAAAATGTTGGCGCCGCCGCCAGCCGAATTTTCGACGGCGCGCCGACTCGAGCCGGCTCGCCAGCCGGATTTTACTGCAGCCAGCCGGCTGAGGGGTCTAATTTGTTTGTTACGTTTGTACCAGATCCAAGTGCAGCAGCTTCAGTATCAGCTGGACAACGTCGAAGGCGAACTGGAGAACATGAACGAACAGAAGCTGAAGAACCGAGCTGACCTGCTCGCCCGCCAACAGAAAACCAAATACTATCAGAAGGTAGGACTATGGTATTTAGATCTAAGTAGTCTTGTTGTTTAGTACTTTAATAACGCCGTTGGCTTGGATTCAGTATTCCACGTTTTCCAGGGTCTTTTCCCTAAGTCTATGTAGGGGGTCTGGAAGCGCTGTAAGCTCTTTCAGTGGGATATGATATGGAGCATGCCTGACCCACAGACGACTTTGGGACGTTGCGAGCCTGCAAAACGCATTCTGTCGTATGACTTCGAAGCAAGCTCGAAGAAAGTACGTTCTAGATTATGCCACGTCCCCCTGGAAGGACTAAAAGCTTCGCTCCCACTCACGATGGAACATTTGCTCTTGGGTATATATGGAAGCTGTAGACGCTAGCTGCTTCTAGAGTAACACGTAGGCCTAGTTTATAGGCCTAGCTGTCCAGCGGTGTCTTGAAAGTGAGGAGACAAGAGCGTACCATTCTCCGACAGACAACTGCAAATTTCATACAAAGGAGATTATGAATGCTCATAATGGCGATTTTGCCCTTAAATTCTCCCACAGTGGAGGATTTTCAAATTCCCACACAGTGGGGCATTTTCAGCCCGGAATTTTGTTTTATTTTCGGAAGAAACTTGTTTGACAAGAAGAAACATTTTCCGACAGGGTAGAATTTAGGAGGCGGAGGGACGCATGCACGACGCCCCACTACCAACAGAAAACGTCGTGCTGTCCCCGCAGCATTCTCTGGTCTGTGGGGCCGCCGTTTTGTGCAGTCTTGCTGAACATGCTGAACGTGCCTTATGGCCAGCTCACACTTACGACGCCAACGAGACTCAACTCAGCTGTTGAGTTGAGTCGCTTCGGCGTCGTAGGTGTGAACTCGAATTGCGACACAACTCAACTGTCGTGAACCAGTTGTTTTATCTGCTGCTCAGCCAAGCGGTTATGCTAACGACGTCATTGCATTTTCGCCCACATATAGCAACACCAATGGACAGTGGCCGTTCTAGCCTGGAGCTGTGCGTGGTGCGTCACCCTTAGTTTTTGGCTCAGCACCACAAGCTTAGCGTGCATAACACACTGGTTGATTGGAAATTTTATCAACGATAGCGGTATAAGTATAAAAGCCATCTGTTCAGCAGCGTTCGGCGTGGAGCAGTGTAAGTACAGCACCCACAGATTTTTGGGGGGCTAAAACCGCCACTGCCAGTGGACGACGGCACACGTTAACGGTTACAGAATTGGAAACTGGGTCACGACATTTGAGTTGAGTCGAGTCGAGTCTCGTCGGCGTCATAGTTGTGAATTGGCCATAAATCCGCAGTGTGTGCCAACTGGGTAGGTAAGCGACGGCAAGTACCAGCGTCTGTGCAGAACGGCCGAGTCGCTGGACAACGAAAAGCAACGACAGACGGAACGCATGAACGAACTAGCTGCAATCGTCGACCGTCTCGGCTGTGAATATCCCGACGCTCTGCCGGCGCTGCGCAAGACTGTACTGGCGTACGGCAGTCGCCTGCAGCCGCCGTCAGACACCGACGATTAGCCGCTACACGCTGCACCACGTGGACGAAACAGCGATGACGCAACCACATTCTGAAGGACGGGGGACCACCTGTCTTCCCTCCCCTTTCTACCCCCACCTTTCTCTCTTCCCCTGTGTTTTCCCTTCTTTTCTGTCCTCTTTTTTCTCCTTCTCTTTTTTCTTTTGCTTCTTCACTCCAAAACATCTGAAGGCGTGTACAAACTGATGGCAATTACATCGTGTCTCAAAAAAATACGTGCCACTTTTATTTTTTGAACAACTTTGTGAAACCTTTGCCGATTTTGATAATTTTTAGTTTACAATATGATAAAGAAAGTTGACGTAAATGACTGTGTTTTGGCCACCTCGCCTTGATACTGCCGCTGCACTAACTTGTGAAATGTAGCAGTTGTTGTGGCACTTTTTTATAGCGACGGTGTAGACAATAATTGTATACATAGGCACAGTTGTTAGACTACATTTTTTGCGTTTTGCACTTTTGCTACTTCTATATTGTATTTTTATTTGCGTAATAATTTGTATTTACTTTTAATTATTTTGTAAGTAATTGTGCGAGTTGCAATTGTCAGGTTTGTTTAATAAACGATGACGATGATGATGAGAAACTAGTGAATTGAACTGAAATATGCCGGCGCAGTTCAGTTCATTTATGTCGTTTTGTATACGCCTTAAGAATCTGAGGCTTTGCAAGTTCCCCATCGCCGCACCCCTCCCCCCCAGCCGACAAACGCAATTTAGATATGCTGTTGAATGGAGCCCGCCTCTCGTGACAATGCTATTAAGTAAGTAAGTAAGTAAGTAAGTAAATGATTTACAAAGCGCCAAAGTCTCAGAAAGAATCAGGGCGCATAGGATGATGGACGCTAGGTGGCAGAAAAGGCTGACTGAAAGTAGTGGGTCTTTAGGTGACATCTGAATGTAGCCAAGGTTTGACATTGACGACATTTAGTTACAGCTGTGACAAATGTCTGCTAGAACGTTAACCGCCCGTTAAAAAGTTTGTGGTATAGGCCCCCTTTGTCTCACCAGTCCAGTCCCTTCCTCGCGGTTGCGCCGCTGTTTGGAAAACAACATACTGCAAGCACTGTTGTTGACTAGTTAGAAGAGAAAGCAAAATATGGAATTTTGTTACATTTAAATGTAAACGTGCATTATTGGTGGCGTTGTTTACTTGACTTTGATTGTGTAATTGCGAGTAATAAGAGATACAGAGATTTATCCTGTTATTGGTTTAGAGGTGTGCATAAAACCAGATTAATCAGTTCGGTTTTTGTTTTATGAAAATCGAGCCACGAAAACCGTTCCGTAGTTTTTCCACAAGTGGCGGTTTTGAAAGCCAATTCAGACACGTCTGTAATGAAGACTAAAATAATATGATGAAAACATTCAATTTTGTATTGAATCTGTAAATGTGCTTTAGTCGCTTTTTTGTTTCGTTTGTTAAACTCATTACTCTGTTTGCGTTTGCAACCGAAATATTTTTGTGAATTTGCAACGCAAGTACTTGGGGTGCAGTCAGTATTAAACGAAAAGTTATCAATAAACAAGTAAAACCATCGCTCAAGGCTAAGTATTGCCTACGGGTATCATGCAGACAAAAACGCACAAAAACCCATGTGACCTTGACTTTTGCTTATGACCTTGAGATTCAGTTAGTTTCTGGGGATGTCAAGATACGTGTTCGTGCAAAATTAGTGTAGCGGCTCATGGGTTATCGTGGTAGGCTAACAGACAGAGAAAAAATTAGCGAGGATGCTGAAAACAACAGAGCCGTCGCTTCCACAGCCAGTTAAAAACTCGCAGCTATAACGATAATGTTTCGATTCATTGTTACATCAGTTATAAACTTAAAGTAAAAATAAATTATTTTAAAAAATTATAAATTTGCACGCCAGCTGTACATGAGAGCACGTAGACAGTACAACAGCTCATATGCAACTAGCAGCTAGCATGTAGAATGTTCGTAAGAAAACGAATGTAAGGCCATTAATCGGCACTGAACACTTCTGCACAATAAACGAATTTTATAGCAATGTCAATGAATGAATCTAAAATGCACACAATACACGAGACATCTGACGTATCTGACTGTACAGAATGCGCTGTTTGTCACAAACTATGGTAGTGTTATCTGAAACATTCGAATATTAACCACTCACATGAACAGTTTTCCGGATTTCACAGAAGGGGTCGGACACTTCGTAAAGGGATAAACCGTGCCCTCTGGCAGAACAATACAACCTTGAACACAACGCTAAATTGCCCAAGATGCTGCGTTTTTTCAGGTCTCACCCTGGGATCGGATTTGCCCCATGGACTTCTACGGAAACCTCCCGCTTCCCCCTTCAGTTTGCGACCGCAGCGCGGCGTCCTAAGTTAAACAGCAGTACCGGCAAAAAAATTGCAGTTTTTCCTACAGACAGCAGCAAATTTCCGACACTGGACATTTCCATTTTGCCACAAATGCCCCCATAATAGGCAATTTGTAGCCCCAAATTTTGTATTTTTGGACCAACAAAATTTCCAATGACAAGAAAATTCCCCCGCAGACTAAAATTAGATGGGGGAGGCAATCAAAGCTCTCCAAGGTTGCTCCTCAGTCCTGCCACAACATCACTTATAGCACTTTTCACATCGCACCGCCCACCGCCGTTCATGCAGTTGAGTCGTAGGTTTAAAAAAACTAAGCGGGGCATAAGTTTCAGTTTCACCACAGACACTGCAAACTTCCGATAGGAGAGATTAGGGGTGCTCAGAATTTCAATTCTGTCTTTAAATTTTACGTATATAGCGGTTTTTTTCCAGCTTCAACTTCTGCACTTATGGACAAAACTTTTCCCACAAGAAGGTTTTCCGACAGCCCAAAATTTAGAGGGGTTTGCCCACCCCGTCTCCTCTCGGCCACACGATGCTGGTGGTCGGTAGACGTGGGAGCCACGCAGTGGGCTGTGTTCTAGCGGCGTCGCGGGCACGAAGCCATCGTCGTGGATGCGGCTGTGGGCGAGTTGTAGTTGTCGTTGTTGTTGTCGTTGTTGTTGTCGTTGTTCCGTGACGTCTGTTTGTAGCGGTGCTTGAGTGGCAGACCGTTCAGACGCTGGCGCTCGACTTGTGGCGGCGGTGGTGACGGGGGATCAAGGCAAGTCTATACAGACAGACAGTATTACAACCCATAAAACGTTCCAAAAATGAAGTTTAAAAAACGTAAACAAATGGCAGAATTAAAAAAGTTGATAAAAACGTTAGCCCTAGAGAGAGAATCTTATTCAACTTCAATAATTCAGTTGTTTGACCGTCATAAAACCAAGTAGGCATATCACTAGATTAAGTTAACTACTACCACTCTAACCTATTATAATTCGTTACTGTGGTTTCAAAAGTGTTTCTTGACGTTCTTGACCGAATTTTCAATAAACGTCTTTTCAAAAAACGTTTTTAAAAACATTGAGAAAATAAATAAACGTTAAAAACGCAAAAAGACGCTTATTACATCTATGGTTGAACCTTACTGTTTAAACACTAATGCCAATAGATAAGCAGTATAATTTCGTTAACATGCAACTTATGTTTAATATATTTGTTGTCGTTTTAGCGACCGTTACGGCTTTCGTCGGTCACATCAATGTTATCAGTGAAAACATCATCAACATGTCACTGTATTCAATGACCAGTTGATAACCAATTTACACAAAAAAAACAGATTTCAAAGCAACGACTTGTGACAAACGTGTCACGAAACAAAACCAACTACTAGAAATTTGGGGCAAAGCCCAACGTGAGTCCGCCCGGCGCCCTAAGTCCGACTGGGGGAAAATTAGGGGTGGCGAAAAAAATTTCCCCGGCATCAAAGTCACGTGGCCCGTACTCAGATGCATTGGCATACGCCGAACGCGCATTGTCGACTTAGAGTAGGTCAACATGAGCGCCTATAACCTTGTTCGTAGTGGACGGAATTTCACAAAATTTTTTTTTGTTCAACGCCTAAAGGATTGCACTCGTCAACGCCGTTTAGATTTTGTCGCTATCTTCATCGGCTCCAGAGATATTTGCGGTCAAACTAGAAAGTTGTCGTAAAACTTACTAAATTTTGGACGTTTTTTGCCCTCCCTAATTTTAAGGGGGGGGCGGTGCCCCAAAAAGTTGCATTTGCGTTAACACTCCAACGTAGAGGCACGTCACGTGCCAAAGTTTCGTCGGACTACACCCCCTAACTCCGAAGTTATAAGCGCTCCTTTATTACATTTTAAGCCAATTTTTGACTCCCCTTTGAAAAAAGTTGTAAGGGGGCCTCCGTCCACGGTGGGGGGTGCGCTAGTAAGACTTGGTCATTCTCTAGCGCGTATAAAAATTTGGGGGCGCAGCACCCCCTAGGGGCCGAAATATGG
>Ga0209367_1010699_pt1 | contig 12266 bp, 4 predicted proteins | sample WorMetLIZISLAND2_FD_187412 | JGI IMG/M metagenome (GOLD analysis project Ga0209367, IMG submission 187412) | Marine gutless worms symbiont microbial communities from Max Planck institute for Marine Microbiology, Germany - Olavius geniculatus... ... | reverse complement strand
AAAAAACGTTGATAAATTCCATCTATCCTAATCTGTGGACCCCAACAGCCGGTCTATTACAAGGTTTGACTGTCGTGCAACAGTATGTCTACCAGATAAAGTTTAGGAATGTTTGTGAAATCAAGAAGTGACTGATACAGCCTGGATTGATCTGGAGCAGAACATTATCGATACTGCTGTCAATGAATGGAGAAAGCGTCTCCTTGCTTGTGTTCACATAGTGAGCCAGCACTTCAAGCAATTTTACTGCAGGCAGTTAAAAAATGGACAACTGGATGAAATGTCAGCTAAAGTGTCAGAAATGTAAACCAAATGTGTTTTACGTGATATGTTAATTAAGCAATCATATCGCGTCGGATAAAAAAAGTGATATTTTGCTGGTTGTGTTTTCCCCAGGTAGTGCAGAAACAAAAGTTGAGTGATGTGGGAAACTGAATAATCATTTGATGGCAAGTTGTGTTCGGAATATTCATGCCAAAAACAATCAAAATCTGACAATTGGTTTTAAAGTTACAGTCGAAAATGTCGGGGTCCCAGTTTTTTTGAGACACAGTGTACATTAATTGATTAACATTTGTTTCGAAGTTAGTGACATTTGTTACAATTACGTATTATGTATCGTAAAAGTACTTCGTATAACAAAAAATACACAGTAGTGATAATGAATGTGCAGTTCTGATAATTTTGGCCACTTCTTCAGTCTGTCTAAGATACAGGAATATAATAATAGTTTACATCCGCTTGATTTCAACTTTTTTCTTACATCCATTTTGGCACATCAATGTTTTGCAGCTGCAGCCACCAGACTGTAAAATATTCTTAGTAGCTAATCGATTACTATATTATTAGCAGTTTAAGTGGTTGCTTAAGACATTGTGTTTGATCGTGGGAACCTAGTGCACTGTAACTAACTAACCAATTATTGTACTGAAATTTTTTCATTTATTTGTAGTAGGCCCTTACATACTGATATGTTGTGAATCTACACTGTGTCCGGAAAAAACTAATCCCCTAGATATTGTGCAATAACAATGTCAAATCTGAAATAATTTAAATAACGTTTCGTGCATTTAATTCTCAATAAATTCCTGAAACGAGTGCCAAATTTCATTGAAAAATATTATTTTTAGTGGAGTTATTAATTGTTGAATGTCGATAACAAAATATCTTCGTTACTAATATGGCGTTACACAAGTAAACCCCTCTGTTAATGTACATTTGCGTAACTCCGGCAAACAACAACTGATTCTAACAAAATTCTTTGTCAACAGTGCACCGTTTGTTGGCAATCAAACTGCCAAATTTTAGTAAAATCTATTGAAGCAAACAATAGCTACAGCTGCAACTTTTGTGACGTCACCCCAAAACACTTCAGTTTCAAGTCTTTGTGTTTAACGTTATCCACAAAGACCTGAAACTGAAGTGTTTTGTGGTGACCACACAAAAGCCGCTGTAGCTATTGTTTGCTTTGGTAGGTTTAGATTTTACTGAAATTTGACACTTTGATTGCCAACAAATGATGTAACGCCATATTGGTAACGGGCTTATTTTGGTATCGAAATTCAGCATTTAATAACTTTGGTAAGAAATAATACTTTTCAATGAAATTTGGCACTCGCTTCAACAATTTATTGGGGTTTAAGTGTATGAAACATTTTTTAGATTCGTTCAGATTTGACATTTTTATTGCACGACGTCTAGGGGATTAGTTTTTTACCGGACACAGTTTATATATCAACGATGCCGTCGTATCCAGAGGCGGATCACATGGACACGCAGCGCTCGTTCTTCGTCGAGTCAGGACGCTACACCACCAAGTACCTGCGTATCTTGCGCGTCAGCTTCGTTCATCCGTTTGACGGCCGCGAGCTGGCGCCACAGTCGCCGCCGCTGCTCACTTACGTCACGTTCGAACCCATCATGCTCAGCTCGGGTGGCATCATCGGCATTCCGCTCTTTGAGAAGCTCTCGGAGACGATGAAGCGCGCCATGGCCTGGCTCAACCGCACCGCGCCCGGTCAGTAACGACCAGACTCCACTCCGGTCGATCTGTGGATTTGCTGTATCGCAAACTTACAAAAATCAAATGCCTGCAACAAATCCACGTGCCCAGATGTTTTACAGCTTGATGTTTTGGCCTACGCATGTTTCATATAGGCACCGCCAAACTGTCCAAAGCTAGCTAAAACAAAATTGCACGCCGCGAGTTTTGGTTTTGTTCTGGTTTTAGTTGCACATGGAGGCACCACTTATAGGGTGTTTACACGATTCAGCAAACGTCCAGCAAACTTACAGCAAATGTATTCAAAATACACGTGCTAATGCTGGACGTTTGCTGGATCGTGTAAACACCCCATTAGAGGCGCCAACAGATGTAACTGTTGTACAAGTGTTGCGCTAAAGTAGGCATCGTTTAGCGGCATTGGCGACTACGTGACTACGCGCACGTACGCGTCAACGTTGCAGCGATCACCACCCACTTACGATTAGACGGTACCTACTGTTACGCGACAGTTGCACAATAGTGTAGCCACTCTCTTAGCTATGGCTTTATGTGACGTTGTGATATTGCTCGTGAGCGCAGAAGTACGCGTGATCTCGGCGGAGACGGTACCAATCAGGATGTTTTCCGGAAACCAGTACGGCAACCACGAGGTGACGTACACGTGGAACCGCGGCGAACAGAAGGAGTTCTGGTTGCTCGTGCTCAGACTGTACCTGAGCGGAAACTTTGACGACACGCCGCCTCCAGACGTCATTCTGCCACCGTTCCTTGCCAAGAAAGGCGCGCAGACCTGCTGCTCGCTGATGTAGACTCAAATCTCTTCATTTCACCTTCAACTGCGAGCTTGACCTTCAACGACTTTTACTTTAAACTTGATTTTATTTTTTTTATAATTTTGGAGACAGCTATGAACCGGTTATTGCTAATAATGTCATTCCTTTAGTTTAACCTACTCAGTATGTTGTTATTGTTATCATAGTGTGTTTTCTGTTGATGTTTTATTTATTCTTTTCGTTTAGGCGGAATCGCTGTTGCAGCTTATTTCTACACGCTTCTCCGTAGCATCGTTTGTCTGTCTCTCTGTCACATTTGTGCTTCCTGCTAATAACGTTTGAGGGATTCATTGCCATTTGGGAAGTACACTTGTGGGGTCCAACAACACGCTGCATGTACCAGATAGGAGATCGCTGACCCCCAGGGAAAGAGGAGATTTAGAGGTCAAATCCCCAGCCAAGACATGCAGTTCTAAATTACAGCCATAAATCGACAGTTCTATGCCTCGCCTGGTGAGTACAAACGAAAAGCGATTCCGCTCTTTGCCAAATTATCTCTGTTTTGGTTTTAGCGCATATGTTACGCAATGCCGTGTTTTATAATTAAGGTTGTACGAACAAGTCAGTCTTTTTAGAAGAGAGCGATGATGCTGGATAAAAACTGTTGTAAAATATTGAATATCTATTTTTATTTTACCGTTGTACTGTATATACTCACCTGCACATTATGCATACGGATTTTAATTTCACGACATGTTGTAACTATGGCTTGAGTGCGTGTGTGCGTGTTCGTGACCAAGTATTAACGTGATCGATTTGATGTTTCGTTTTTGCTTATTTTACACTTAACCACCATGACGCTGATCAGCCGTCAATTTCATTGTTCTAAAAAATAATCATTTCGCATTGATAGGAGGCCATATGCGGTCAAATTAAGCTAAATGGCTGACTGGGTGGATGGTTCAAGAGCTACAATAATTCTAGTTTTTAATAGATATAAAATTGGTACTACGATATAAAACGGACTTTCATATCACCGCGAATTTGTCACTAATCCCCCTTTAAGTGATAATAGGTTTGCAGTAATATTTCACTTCGGACAAACAGTTTTAGTTCAAATTCAATTCAGTTCATACATTGCCATTTCAGTTCAAGTTCTACTTCAAGTTCAGGAAACAGTTTTACTTTAACTTCAAGTTCCAGTTCTTAACTAATTTTACTTCTACTTCAAGTTTTAAGTCAAGTTCAACTTCAGCGTATACTTTTTGCCAATAATGTTTTATCTCTAAAGCAGGTTTGTTGAAACTTAACCTACAGACTATTTTGGCAAATAGTGCAGCAAACACACAAAGTATATGCACATACAGACACCGATCACTAAGTCCAGCCAAGGGTGTATGGAAACATAAAAGTAGCTTACAGGCTAACAGTGTACGAACGCAAGCTGTTCCAAAACGGCTCACATTCAATGATTTAACTTTGGGCTACCATTCTACTTTAATTTTCAGTTTAGTTCAGAGTCTCAAATTTTTAGTTAGAGATCAGTTCAAGTTCTTAAATTTTTTTAGTTTAACTGCAAGTTCGACTGCAGTAAAATCACTAATTATACTTCACGTTCGACTTCAAGTTAACGAAAATGTCACTGTAGGCCTAGATCCGATCAAACACGACTAATGACGGTGGCTGAAACAATACATGATCAGAAGTTACCTGCCACGCACGAGCAACAAAAATTGTAGCTACGTAGTTACATGAACATTACAAGAGTCATTACACATAGTTACTCTTTAGATTTTTTGCCGTTAATAAGTTCAAGAAAACGCATTTTACGGGCAGATACAGTTTTGCTGTAAATCGCACGTATCGTCGATATAAAGATGCGTACGTGTGAAAATGAATTAAGACAAAAATAAAATAAAACAACTGAAAGCAATCGCCGTCGACTCCGTTTACTGTTCATCACAAAGTTAAACGTGACACGGCAAAGTTGCATTTTATCGCAGGCGTTCGCATGTGCTGTGCTGCAATGAAACAAAAATGTGTTATCTGACAGTTGTTTTAGTCTGTTCTATTTTTATCGTACATGCGCGAGCGCCTTTAACCAAAGCGTTTCTTTAGCGCGTTGTCTTAAGCCGTGGTTACACGCACTGATTTCCTTGTAGAAGTGTTGTCCGAGCTTTTCGGAGCGGACAAGGAATTCGAACAGGTCGGACGACATGTCGGACGACGCGTCCGAATTCCTCGGACGAGGTTCTGATGGGCGTCTGTTGGCTGGAAGGCAATAAAAAACCTCGTCCAAGGAAATCGTAAATAATGAGCATGCCCATTCCGTTGAATTTCCTCAGGAAAAGTTTTTAAACCTCGAAAGGTTAGGCGACTTCGAACAACACCTCGGACGAGGAAATCTGTGCGTGTAGCAACGGCATTAAGCGTTAATAACGCCAGCTTCGGTTTTCATGTGCACGTCGCTGCTGCAGTTTTTGCACTTCTTGCATCCGATTAGTTTATTCCATGCACGCGTGAAATCCGCCGCCAGCTACCGGACCACGTACGGATGGCGATTACTTATTGACGAATGACTGACGGGAGACTGGCGGTGTGCTGGACGAGTGACTCGGGTCACGTGGGTGGCTAGGGCGCGTCTCTGACGATGTGATTTTGACGACGCCAGCCGCACGGTAGGATGTTGTCAGCAGACCGACTGTCGACCTCTGACGAGGACGACAAGTCGTCGTACGTCATCACCGCTGAATTCACAGCAGCCACCGGTACTGCCTCTAAGCTTCTTCGTCCGTCACAGGCCTCACGACCAGCTCCTAACAAACCGTCATCATCATCATCATCATCATCATCGACAGCAGCATCAACTCCCAGGAACAGTTGTAAATTGGGGGTTGCGGTAAAGTCTACCAAGTTATCATTAACACCAACATCATCATTGTCGCGTCGTCGTCGTCGTCGTCATAAAATTTGCATTGTGCCAATTACAGCGGCGCAGCTGTCAAAACTACTTCAACGACGGGGAGGCGGCAAATTTTATTTCTAGTCTCGAAATGCTAGCTGGTTGACGATGTCACAAGATCCACGTGACATTAAGTAATAGAAAAGTAAGAAAATTTAGTTTTTCTTACAAATATGTGGATATATGATCCACATCTCGCCAACGATACGATGCACGCCGTGAGTTAAAAATGTACGCGGTCGAGTTTTTGACATAATCAGATTAAATCTGTTAATTATTGTTAACCCATTTTCAAAAGTCTTTTTTTGCCATACTATGTTAGAAATTTCAACAGAGTGCAGTAATTAGCTAATCATACCACCGCACCTCAAACGAATCGCTTATCCACTCGCCACGTCGTTAAGCGTAACTCGTGCAAAATGTGTATAACAAGAGCGCTGAAAAATCTCAGATGCAAAAAGACAAAACGTCGGGTACAGAAAGACACAGAAAGAGACGGAGTACAATATGTAGACATACCAAGAAAAACGCCGAGTAGCACCAACAGCAGGACAGTCAGCAACACGAGCGAGGCGAAACCGACAACTTTCAGTTGTCGCCGCTTAGTGGTAGCCTGAAAACCAGCAATAACACACTGCAACTTAAACTCTGGCATATGAAGTTGACAGATCTGGGCTAATTACTCACTAAAATATATTTTGTTTTTTTATTTGGAATTTACTGGCAAAGAATAAAAAAAGAATACTCAGATTACCAATAACGAATTGATTTAGCACATTACACAACTAGGAGGGGCAAATTACTGCAATTATGCGGCCGTCCATATAGGCTGTATTACGGGTCTTGCTCGTTGTCCATTTTGTCTCCGTTTGTTTGTTTTACACGGCGCTTCTAACTCAAAACAACAAACTGTAAAATAATAAGTCTTAATGCGAGCGTTCGCCAGGAAAAAACACTAGCCGGTGTGTCACTTTTTAGCTCAAAACTTCAGAGGTCAAAGTCATTAGTCATCGGACGTCAGAAACCTCCAAGAAATGTGTAAATGTTTACTTACAAATGTAAAAGTAATTACGTAATCTTTTTCAACGTTGAATTATACAACACGGTATTCACTGTTCTATTCAATAACCGTTGATCTTGAAAATGTAGATACATTTTCAAGATCAACGGTTATTGAATAGCTGGTATAGCTGGTACTTTGTAATAAATAAAACACGGTTTAAAATTTCAACGTTTCTGCTTAGTTTAAACTGACTCATTGTCATTGAGCAACAAAAGCTTCTATAACTCTTATTCAGTGCGAGATGTTGACGTCATTGTGCAAAATAAACAGCTTTTCATCGGTGTCGGAGTCGCTCGGCGACGGTTACAGGTTACTAAGTAATGTCAAAATATACGGAGACACTTTTACCAACCAGTATCGTGTATCGACATCGGCGACCTTTTCAACAAAATATCATTAACACCATAGTCTGCCATTCAAAGACACAATTCAAAGACAAACGCAATTTTTAACTTACCGGCAATGTAATTTAGTTCTGTCGGGTGTTATTAAATTACCTTAACGTCTTCGAATAACAGCCTATTCGACAATCGGACAGTACAAACGGCATGAGTCCAGGACTCACGTTCGTTGCACACCAGACGCGTTTCGCCGGGGCGCTGACAGTGGTACGTCTGGTCATGGACGTTCCATATGGTGTCTCGGCGTTCGAAAAACGTGTCTCGGCGCTGTGTCCCGGTAAATGATGATGATAATGATGATGATGTCCGCCTGCGTGGTGGTGATGAGTGTGCGGCAGCGGCACGACGACCGCCGGCGGCGAACGCACGGCCCTTGGCTCGGCGTCAGACGCTGCTGGACTCACGACTCCGGACTGGAATCCGCCGTTGTCCTGCAGATTGGACGGACGACCGTCGGTCGAACTCGACAGAGACACAGTCCGCGGCGTAAAGCGTCGCGGTGCCGTCGCCCTTTCCGACATTCTAAACACTCGTGGCTGAGGCTTCTTCCAGTAGGACTTGGGCCAGGGGTTTGCACCGCTCGATATCGGCATCAGGCGTCTGTTTATGGAAAGCAGAAAAACGCACAGAACAACTAAATTGATACAAACGTTCACGACGACAGACTTAAATCGGTGTGTCGATTTTCAGTTTGTCCAACAGTCGAGAACAAATGAACGCAGATCGAGTCGTTTTCAGATGACTTCTGTATAGTCACTTTGTTGCAAGTATTTTTAGTGTACGGACTGCATTATTATACTCTTGTCACGATAGACAGTCACGTCGCAAAGCTTCATACACTCGAACTGGCTGCGGACAAGTTGGACAACGGTCCAAAATATGTCATATATATTTCTGTTCTTATTCACTGTCGACGCATTAACAGCACTGCCGACTGAGTTACGTTCTATTCAACGGTCGTTCCCCGTCCGTTCACGGACATATAACCGTAAATACGATTATTGAACACACACCTGAGCGCCTCGCTTTCACCGTCTGATCTATACACAGTATGTTACTTAAACGACGAAGGATAAAGTTTTTTTGTGTTCTCAAGGCCTACCGTTATATCCAGACAGACTGTAATTTCTGTCGTGAAGTATACTTACGACGGAGAAAAATTAACCCAAAACAGGTGCGTTCAGCAGCCTAAGCGTATTCTTGAAGGGGATGCACGGTGTTCCCCACTCGCTTTCCGGATGTATAATACTCCCATTATTCAGACTGCATGTCAATACATTTTAGCCGATTGTACTTAAGCTATTGGCATGATTGTCGTCCGTTCGTCCGTCTGTCTATCCGTTTGTGCATCTTTAACAGATGTATTGTGGCTAAGCTTAAGGTCGTAGGGAAAAACTTTTTACACGCATAATTAACCGTGTGTGTTAAACTTAAGCGTGCAAAATTTAAGAGATCTGGTGCAAGGGAAACATTTTCAAATTTGGGGTTAAATAAAAAAGGTAGGAAAATGTGCAATTTTCAGCGGAAGACTGGCCATATCTCAGAAACGGTGAAAGATACGGCCAAGGTTACTATTAAGCACTAATAAAAAGTGCCATACACCCTTTCAGATTAAATAAATATCATCGACCTTGGATGACCTTGAGGGTCACTGACAACCAATATGGTTGACTATCCTAACGACAGCTGGGCTTCTTGTTGAACGGTGGCATCTAAGCGAAGTCTGTCTAGTGTTTATTTTGGTGGTGTAGGGTGTGTACAAACTGTCAAATATTTGATCTGATCGTTTGATTAATCCGGATATCCCCACTTCTAGTGTATTGACTATACGTTCCCTGCGGAACAGTAGGCCAGCTACAGCAAACCAGGATTTGATTTGGTCATTTTATTACAGCCTGTACTACGTACGGTAAGCCTGCTTTCAAGTGTTGGAATGATTGGTCCATCAGTTTACGTGAGGTCCGTAGCGGTGTCGCATTCAATCGATAAAATCTGCGTATAGCGACTACAGCGAGTCAATTTAGCGCAGAAAGCGTAGTTTTTTGCGTGTTATGCTGGTATTTAACACCGTACGTCCGGATAAATTGATACGTGATAAAAAATCGTTTTACTGCCAATGTTCGTTTTTATGAAGAAAATTTTAAGTTTTTATTTTTATAAATTGTTGAAACTTTGATAGCCATTAGCAAAAATGTATTACCAGTTTAAAAGCTTTAGTCATTAAAAAGCTTTAGTTATTAAAAACTACTTAGCATCTAGGCCTTGTCTGCTATGATAATGCGCTATATAAATGTTCTATTAATAATAATAATAATAATAATAATAATAATAATAACAGACATAATGCGATAAATGCAGTTATAGCAATTATTAGACCATTTATAATAATTATCAGTTCAAATACGCAAAAGTTATATCTTCGATCGATATACTTGAAACAACGTGATTTTGGATAACATCACAGCTACTACTTGAAAAGTGTTTGCGTTGACAGAATGTAGGTTCTAGGTTGCCTGGCGTGGACAAACGCAATTCAGTTATAGGCCCCGTGCATAGAGAAAACTTTTCTTGATCTACTGTGATTTATAAACAACAGTAAAACACGGAGACGTGGAAAATGCTGATAAAATGCAGAACATGTCAGCGATATTGCTGTTGATAGAAACAGCGTCCAAAACAGGTGCGAGATGATTACGTCATCACGACATCTCGTCGTTGCTAAGCAGCAAGTAAACACTGTTGGCGTCGTTTCAGTGGAGACAGTTTACAGATGACGTCACGCCATGATTTGTCCGATGACATCTGTCGGGCTGCGTAGATCTCTGACCAGCGTCCACGCAGAGGTCGTGAACCTTAATTGATTCTTGTCTCTTTTAGGTTTATCTCCAATTAGGCCTACACAAACAAAGCACAACGGTTCATCGACACCTTCAAGGTTCACGTTTACGCATAACTTTTTTTAGAGAATTGTATTGCGCTTGGGAAAGGCTGTCGAGCTTGGTTTGTGATTTTTCTAAATATGTCACGAGTGCAAAATGCAACAGTCAATCGTCGTAAGTTTGACATGACATCAATCACAGGCGAATTATTGTTTAAAACTGGCGACATGTTATGCTTGTCGTAAGGACAAAAATGACAAGTTTTTGATCGCAGCAGTCTCAAAGTTTAAAGTGTCACACACTCACAGATGAGATACTGCTGCAGCTTACAGGGCAACATGCAGCCACTGGACTGAAACTTGATGAGTCGAAAACGAAGGCATAGGCTTATAAGCCTAATAAAATATGCATGGGAAAAATCAGAAGACGAACAGCGTCTGACAAATTATTGCGTTATGTCTGTAAATACCCGAAGTTGCAAAAAATCTTGCACGATGAAGCACTAAGTTGTCGACCAAAACGCATAACCTTTCTGTTGATTTCTTCGTTGACTGCGTTCGTTCGTTTAACAATACTAATTCTATGGCTGCTTCATTTCCGCTGAACCAGGAAATTAGATCCTGTTAGTAAAATCGCGTAAAGTGACGCCAGTAACGGTTACTCATTAATTCCCAATCGACAAAAAACTGAAATCAAAGATATTTTTATAACAATAAACCGTGAATGTTGACATAGAGCCTACTGTATACAGTGCACAAACTCTACACTGTCTCAAACAACCGGACACCTGCGTCATTTTCAAATAACTCCAACAATCCGGTTTGATGCCAACAAGAAGGTGCGAGATTCCGGTTTAATGAAAAGACGAACAGGAAGCGCCTAACGCCGCAGTGTGCGTTCTGATACGTCGCTAATTTTCACAAGATACAGTACGAATATATAAAACAATATGTAAATTGGACCGTTTATATGTGTTTGTTTAAAATTTTATAAAATACAAAGTATGCATTTTCTAACAATTTGCGAAATTAGATGAAATCTGGCAAATATATCGCAAAAATAAAAAGTGACATTTTTTCACACAGTGTACTTTAGAAAAGCACTTATACTTATATTTTAAATAATTTTAAAGCAAATAATAATTGTACTCGTACTCTATACACTTTTAAAAAGTATTTTGCTTAATACTAAGCATACTTATTAAGTAACAACTTTTCCGGACTATAATTAAACCTTACAGACCTACGCTTAACGTTTACCTCTGACGGCTGACTGATGGTCAACAAAGTCGGCAGCTGACAATGAATCTGAATTTCTGCGCTTGTTAAATCTTCCCTGCGGCCTCCAAGTGGTCGGGTAATCGGACAAATCGAACAGGGTTGTCGTCAGCAAAAACATAAACTGGCAGAAACTTGGTAGCAACATCAGCAGCAATACCAAAGTTTGCAGAAGAATCCTGAAAGGCATCATCTCTGAAAACGTTGGATAAAATGCCTGTCCTCCGTCCGTGCATCGCTTATATGGGCCTATTAAGTGACGCTGCTCGCATTAGACCAATCTACTACATATAAATGTGATTAGCTAATGTTTCCGATATTCACATAAAATCACATAGCCTAGCCTAGGACACATCAATAATACAAGCACGGTTCTTACGTCACTGAGGTCCTCAGCTCAGCAACAGCCGAAGGCAATCACTGGATATGGGCATAAACTTCATATCTGCCGAACATGCATTGCATGTACTTCACGATATAATTATCGTTTGGTCAATCTACAAAGCGTCAGGAAATAATTTAACCCGCCCCCCTCTGTGGATGCAAAATGTGGACACCCAGCGAAAGTATTGTGACCAAGGGGTGTTCTGAGTGAAGCTAATTTAGTTTTTGCCTAACAGGTTAATGTGCTTTCAAATGTTGCATACACACTATTGTTGCAAACTTACTTGCAAAAACCAAAATAGGCCTAATTATAAACCGTCAATCGACCAAACTTTGAGAAGATGCTAGAGACTGAGTACTTAAAGTTTGTAGCTGCATCATTCAAGACGTAGACTTCATCATCATCATCATCGACAACCGTGGGCTCAATGCCCGTTGGTGTCTGACGCCATTCTTACTATCGCTGCCCACCGCTGCCTATCTAGGGCAGCGTGGCTTAACTCCTGCAGGGTTGTCCCACAC
>Ga0209367_1010698_pt1 | contig 12269 bp, 7 predicted proteins | sample WorMetLIZISLAND2_FD_187412 | JGI IMG/M metagenome (GOLD analysis project Ga0209367, IMG submission 187412) | Marine gutless worms symbiont microbial communities from Max Planck institute for Marine Microbiology, Germany - Olavius geniculatus... ... | reverse complement strand
CACATATAATTTTTATTTTTTAAACGTATTTAGACTATTTACTATTTAACTATTACAGTATTTTTATTTTGTATATTATCTCTTGTTCATCATAAAGTCCATCATTTTGTGTTAATTTGTTAACGCATTAATGCGTTAATTAATGCGTCAACTGTGACAGCTCTAATAGCTATTTATTTACAAGTTATTACAAGTTAAATGCTCCGTTGTCACCAGTGTCATGTTTGGTGGTTTGCATCAGTGACTGGCCTGGTTGATCTTTGATATACGCAAATTACACAGCAGATATACACCATGGTCCATAAAAACATGCCACTTTTATTTTTTGAATAGCTCTCTGTATCATTGGCTGATTTTAATAATTTTTGGTGCGCAACATTATGAAGAAACTCGACGCAAATGATTATACATTTGGCCACCTCACTTTAATACTGTCGCTACACTACCTTGTAAAATGCAGGTTGTTGAGCCTGCTGTTTGCAAGTGGTGTCAACATTTGCCGCTTGCATTTGCGCTAGAGGAGGACATTTTGAATATATGCTTTTATAAAGAGTATGTGATGTGACACGTGTGACTTTTTGAGATACAGTAGTTGCCAATCGTTTTTGTCGCTTTTCAGTTAATCATTTCTGAGCCGATGCATGCACTATCCAGTATGAATTTATTGTTGCAAATGGCCAAACTAAGACTTTTGCATTTCACAAGTTAGTGTAGTGACAGTGTTAGAATGAGGTGGTCAAAACCACAGTCATTTGCATCAAGTTCTTTACTGATATCACATGTGTGCCAAAACTTGTCAAAATTGGCCAATGTTTCACGAAGTTGTTCAAAAAATAAAAGTGGCATGTTTTTTATAGACTGCGGTGTACACAGTGCTGAGTTTTAGTGCAATTTCTGGTCCACTTCAACCACTGTGCCGTCATGTTTGTGTTGTTGATATCTCACGCATAGAGTATTGGACAATTCGACTGACATGGCTACAACAATGATTGGCACACCGTACTACATGAGTCCCGAACTGTTTACTAATAAACCATACAATTTCAAGGTTTGATAGAACTCTCTGTTTTTTGTTTCTGACTCTTAATGTTTATTGCTGGCCTAATGTCTGTTAAGTTGTGACATTATTAACTAATTTTTAGCTGACCATACTTACGTAATGGTCAAGCTTATGGTATCGTTGTTGTTCGTCATTTTCGTCCGTCTGTAACAGATGTATTTTGGCTAAGTGGTACGAGATAGGGCCTAGGATGCTATTGATCACTCATAGGAAGTTGCATATTGGCTTTCAAATGACATGAAAATCATTGATATTAGATGACCTTGAAGGGTCATAATGCATTATGGTATGCCAGTCGTGCAGTATTGTGGCTAAATAGTAAGCCATAGGGAGTCAGCGCTGTTACCGTCTAATAGTGCACTGGCAGCTTTCTATAGGCTGTCAATGGTAACCATGTCTGCAGGGGTTTTGTCAGAGTTTTCAATGCAAACTTTTAAGCTCTAAGTGGCCATATCTCAGAAATGGTGAGAAATAATGGGAAATCGTATATGCCCATTTAGATGAGATGAAAGTTATCGATCTTGGATAACCTTGAAAGTCACTGACAGCGAGTATGGTTGGCTATCCTAGCAACAGCTGGGCTTCTTGTCATCAGTTTATTTGCTGTTCTACTGTGTGCTTAGGTCAACACAGCCTTTAACCCTCAGCAGGATGGGAAATGAGTAGTAGCCTAGTATACATACATACATCTATGTACCTCTGCTGAAGTATGATGGAGGTTGCATTTCTGGGTGTATTCTTTTGTAAGCAAGATAACTGAACAGATTTTCATGAATTTTTATGAGGGATTGGCCCAGGAAAGAAACAATTATATTTTGGTGACAGTCTGGATTTGTTTGTGGATTCAACTGTCAGGGGATAAGGTGTAAACTGAAATTCACTGTTTTGTTTACCAGATGGCACCACCATTCTCAGCAGAGATTTGGTGCTCTGATCACTTCTATGCAGGGCAGGAAAATTGGTCCAAAAAACAGGTTTTTTAAAGGTATTTTCACAAAACCCAAAACACCTCAAAAGTCCAATTTTAGGTTATTTAGGTTTTATTATTCGTTGTGAAATTTACCACATATTTTATTGGTACTTTAATTGTGATTTTTGAGTTATGACATTAATCATTAATCATTATGTTGTTCAGTCATAAGAAGGTGTATAACACGATTTTCTGGGTCGTAATTTTGTGTACGGTGTTCATCAGACAGTAATCCAAAAAAACTATAAAAAACCTATAAAAACCAAAAAACCCAAAAAAACCCAAAGCTTTTTCTTTAGAAAATTAGGTATTTTCTAGCCCTGCTTTTATGGCTTAATATGTTAATGTGTATTGTGCTCATGGTGTATTTGTTAAGTCTGATGTATGGGCTTTGGGGTGCTGTGTCTACGAAATGACAACCCTGAAGCATGCCTTCAATGGCAAGGACATGAACTCCCTCATGTACAAAATACTCCGAGGAAAGGTAAGCTGTTTTGAATATTTTATTATGTGGAACTCATAACTAACAGCTTGTTACTCATTTTTCTGTTAATCGCTGTGAATATTAGCTGGGTTTGCAGTTAGGTTCCAGTCGTATTTGAATAGTGGAACCTGTTCGTGGTGCAAGTTCGGCTTTGTCTGTTTAGCTTAAGAAAGAATCGTTCAATAAGCCCACGTTGCATGTATTTTGATAAATTTAGTTTGATAGCTGCAGCAAAGTTTTAGCGTCATAACCGGCTGTTATATGGCTGCTTTTTATGTACCGTATCTTGATGTTTTAAATTTTATTTTGTCTTATAATTTGGTCATTCTGTTCATCAGTTTCTGCACGCCTTTTTCATTTTTTCCAATGTTATGACATTTTCTTTGGCCACCTGCCTTTGACTTTTGCTTTTTTTTACGGTTTTTTTGTAAGTCTTTCTAGTCATGTCACGTAGCATTTCTGGACACTTTGAATTCTTTTATTACTTTACCCTTATGTCATGTCATCGTGATTTGTGCCTCAAGCTGTGTCCATCTATCTGAGTCTGCATTCTTGAGTGTCCCTTTAAATGTTTCCACTTCCATGGTGTTGTATACATTATGTGCTGTACAGATGCCTCCCATGCCAAGTGTCTACAGCTCGGAGTTGGTGAACTTGATCCGTGCCATGCTCAACAAGACGGCCGCCAAGCGTCCTTCAGTCAGTCGAGTTCTTCGCGATCCTTACATCAAACGAAACATTGCTCTGTTCCTGGAAGAAACTTGCTCCAGGTTTTTGCTTCAGTGTACAGTTTTCCATATTATTGACTGCATTCTGATGTGCACTACACGGTGTTTCAGTAAAAAAGGCATCAATGCCCTATCCATTACCATCATTGCCAACCCCTCCCCTTCTTTCCAGTGAGGGGTACTGACCTCTCCCTGGATATTTGCTTTGCAAATTGCGGCAAAACCGTTGCAGATGTTTTCTATTGATAGCCTATAGGAACTTACCAATAGTATGATCGCTGACCACCTGCAGACACCTTTTTCCCAAATTAGCGGTCCAGATTTCTCCCTAGTCTCCCCTCCCTTAAAAAATTATGTTGGCCAGCAGTATGGTTAGCCATCTTGGTGACAGCTGGGCTTCTTGTTTATATTCATACAGTGTTTTGTTGTTATTTGGGTAACATTGGGGCAGCCAACCTGTAAAAGGACGATGTATATCTGCTATTGCACAGGTTTGCTATTACACTGATGTTATGGTTACTGTACTACAGAATAATCAATGTCTCTTCAGAGTAGCGTAATCTAAAAAGCTCACTACACTGAGAAGTTCCATGTGGTTATTTGTTAAACGCCCAGCTCAAACCTGGATTAACAGTAAATAAGACACGAGGGTTTTGTGTGTGTTGTGTGCTGATGGAAGTTATCGTAGACCAGGATCGGGAAACTTACGACCCTCCAGTGCTGCCTCGTCTCACAATAGCAAGCCTGATACTGTCAACGGTCAGCAAGATAGGAGTCACCCTCCGACCAAACCGATGAAGGTAAACTGTGTGAATTTCTTGTAGCTAATAATTCACTGTACATTCACTACATACCAGTATGTACACAAGACTTAGTCAGATACATAGAAAATCTTAGGGTTTAAGTGCCATAATTTTGGGTCAGGGTACTATGATATTTTATTGGGTTCTTGAAACCACTTGCAGACCGCTGCATTTGTTGATGGGCCACTAGCATTGTGCACATTGTGTCGATAAATACATAATTTATGGGAAATGCATTATTTTTGTGCAGCTTTTTGGAAATAAGCTTAACTGTACTGACATTGTCATGGCTGAGTGAAAATAATGAAGATGTAAACATGAAAACGTGAATTAGGTTGGTCCTACTAGTTTTTCTTAGGCATAGACCATTGTGATATGGAAAATTTGTTTAAATTTAACATACAGTAGTGTTTTACTGTGTCATTATTTAACAACAGGTCAGTTTTTCTAATGTGCAACTGGAAAAATTTTTGCCTCTGACACTGTTACATTATCGCTGCTTTACGAATGTTTTTCATTTATTACCACTTCTGCCAGTGAGGTTTAGTGATACTCGGCATTTATTTATCTGTCTGTTTATTAGCAGGCTTATACAAAAAGTTAGTCAGATTTGACTGAAATTTTTAGGAAAGGTTCGACTTTCCTCAGCTTAAAGTCAAAAGGTGATTAGATTATGCTGGTGACCTGGATAATCACATGAATTCAGAATAGCTAGGATCGAAGGATTTGCTAGACAGAGGCAAAACTCTACTAAATATAGTGCTGCCACAGGGCAGAGAATGGAGGCCATAGGCCAATAATGTGGCCAAGATCAAGCAGAGAGGGAGCATAGTGACCTGTCCGCTTTAAGTAAGTAATAATAACAAAACGTATTGAAAAACAACACTTGAGGCTGTAGCTTCAGAGAGCTTGAGCGGTTGCACTTCATTTATATTTTGTTGCACTTGTGATTTTAGCCTTCTCGTCCGCCTGAGAATCTGGAGCCGCTGAACTTTGGTCCGGACCTCGAGCCAATAAAGGAGGAGATGACGCCGCGGGAAAGTACGGAAGCAGTGAATTCCGTTGATAGGCAGCGTTCTGCAGCAGCAACGCCACGTAATGCAGTGTCTGAGGTAATTACTGGTAGAGCTAGCTGCATGCATTTTTTCATTGCTGAAAATTTTTTTTTTTGTTTCTCTCTGTGAGCATGCTGCTTTGTTTTTCATTCTACTGACTTTCACAGTATTATACTTTCAGCTATACTATCACTGATGCTTTTTTGTTAAGCTGGCTTGTTTTGTTTGTTTTATTTGTTTACTGCATGTTGTGTTACTGCATGTCTTTCAGGAAACTTTTCTATCAGAGCAAAATTTAGTACTCATTTGGTTTTTATGATTTAATATGCCACAGTTTTGAGTAGTGTTTTGTTTAAGTCATTTACATCAGTGTTAAGTGCCGTGTCATCACAAACAATTGAGTCATTTTTGTAGTCAAATTCTTTAGTCATTTTGTTGTATTTTTTTCTGCTTTTTATCGATTTGTTTAGTTCACCATTGATTCTTTCGTTATTTTCTGTTGCTTGGAACCCAGTCTCCTGTGGTTATATAGGACGTTATCAAACAGACGAGCAGTTTGTCTGAAACTAATCGGGCAAGACAATGCAAACGACGGGAAAGATCTGATATGCTCTTTGAAGCTGGTGAAGCTGTTACCATCATGATGGGTGACATGGCGCTGTGGAATTCAGCTGTCAATTGGCTAGGGTCATTGCAAAATGGTGTCGTTGATGCTAATCATGCCGATGGCGATGCTGCGTGCCAAATTGTGAAAGTCAGTGGCAGAAAATCCGTTGCCGATGCTAAAATTGCTGCGTTAAAATCCGCCGACCAGCAACATAGTAACGTTTACAGTAGTGTAAGGCAGATTTCTTTCTTACTGTTACTGTCCACCATTTTATTACTGCTTTGTGTTTAACAGTTTCGCATTTTTCGTGTGTGTGGGTTTTTGGCGGTATTTTACTTATCTTTGTACAGTCGGTGCACTAAAAGATGGCACATTTTAGAATGCTATCAGGTGTTTTAGAAATATTTTGTAATGCTGTGTCTTAATTGTAGCTTTTGGGGGATGCTTTAAGTCAAGTTACGTTTAATGGCAGTTAGGTCTAGAATTTTTGTATGGCTAGCAAGCACTCAACTAATATGTTATCGTGTCGGGCATTCGACTGTTGCATTGCTGAATGGTCATTTTGTTTAGTGTTATATGGCATAGTTATTTTATGTGAAATGGCAGATTGAATGCTATTTTGCTAAGTCGGATTTCAGAGAACGTCATTTCCTTTGTGTTACATTACACATCGATCACTAATAGGATAATTCTTCAATGTAACAGCCACATTACATTGTGCATGTAGTGGTTTGCTGTAGTGGTAAAATGCATTAGTCTTGATGAGCAAAGTTGCTCTACGCCAAGCCCAGGTAGTGCTTGGATGGGTGACTGTAGACGAGTAAACCAGCCTCTTTCTTCTTCAGGCTGGTTTAAATCCCTCGGGTGAGGGGTCAGCCACACGGGTTCTCCGTATCCACTTGGCTCTATTCTCCACGTCCGTCAGGTCGACTTGCAAGTCCTCCATGTTGTACTTCACGACGTCAATCCACCTTTTTCTCTGTCTTCCCCTACTCCGTTGTCCAAGTAGGTCTGCCTCCAAGATTCTCCTGACACAATCCTCCTCTTCTCGGCGTTGTACATGCCCAAACCATCTCAACCTGGCCTCCCGTACTTTGTCCATGATGCACGCTACTCCGAGGATGTGACGAATAAACCACCTGGGTATATAACTAGTCAACCAGGTCAACGTGGCTTTTTGTCCTTTAGGTGGAGGTTATTAAGTACTAGTCTGTCCGGCTTGGATTAAGCTGGGGGCATGTTCACTTATGTTGTGGTGGCAGATAACACGTTGTGATTCCATACAGCAGGTTATGCTCAGTGGCTGTAAGGTGTGCAGTTATAGACACTTTTAACTTGCTCATGTGTGTGCTGTGCTGATGCAGTCCAGTCAAAGTCATACCATCAGTCACTGCATGTCCTGTACTTCCACTGGCCTTGATCCCTCCCATATGGCAGGTGAAGCTCAGTAATCGTCAACCTGTCTGCTTGTGTGCGCAGTCAAAGCTATCCCATCAGTCACCACGTGTCTTACCTCCTCTGCCAAGCAGTGTGGATAATCCCGACATAAGCCGTGCCAGTCCACGGACACCGAGGTCCAGTCAGTTCGCCAGTGAGTCAGGAGTGGTTGTCAGCATGTCCGCCAGTAATTCCACCGAGGACAACCCGGTGCCAGCTGCAGCTATTAAGCAGCCATCTGCCAACATCTCCAAGTCGTCAGATGGCGAATCACTGCGGGTATTTTTGATTTCTTATACGATATCGTATCGTATCATAACATACTGAACATTTTCTAGTGCCTATTACACGACAAAAGACCATGGGTGCATTACGGCGCTCAGAGTTGATACAAAATACACAGCAAGATCTGATTAAAAACAGCCATGGCTTATTATAGACAGTGCTAAAGGTGTCACAGAGTTAAATTATTTTGAGTTGACATTTATGTTAAATATTTCATGCATGCTTTTGTCCGTATTTTAGTTCAGACATTGTGCCAGTTGTGAAATATATTATTTAGCAGAATCACTATGGTGTGAGTGCAACTGCTAATTTAGAAAACATATGTATAAATAAAGTATGTTATTAGTGTTTCAGAGATTCACATGCTCGTTTTTTTCTTTACCATTTTCATTTCTCTGCAATTGCTTTGGCTTAGATCAGTCTAGGCCAAGGCTAGTTCATGAAAGTGAACTTGTGAAATTATTGTGGCACATGTTGCTCAACCATCAACATTAAGCAACTTAACAATATTATATTGTAATGCTAAAATGTATTTTTTATTCTCTGCAACATGCATGCCAAATTGGTTTGGCTTATGCATACAAGCCATGCACGTTTTACAGGGGTGTTTAAAAGTTTGCTCGTTTTTACAAGGGTGTTTAAAGGTTTGCAGCCTGACACAGTTAATCAAAAGATATGTAGGCTTATATTATATTTGATCAGTATGATTATGATCACTATTCATTTTTATTCAGCATAATGTGCTGCAACTTAAATTCACTCGGTCTAGCATTTTCATAACGTTTGGGAGCCAAATTTACAAAACATCTTAGGACAATTTTAGGACAATTTTATGACATTTTGCACATGTACGCCAATTCACAAAACATCCTACGACAATTTTGCGACAAAAATCTTATGATCACTTAGAGGTGTCTTATGACATTCCAACATCATATACAACAAGAAAAACTTTTATATATCGATTTATAAAACCTTTAATTCAATTATACTCGTAATCTAGAAATTTCACATTTATACTATATCTGTTTTGCGTGGTTTTTTTGCTGGATAAATTCATTAATGGATAAATAAACAGCACTTTGCATTGGCGATGGACCGTTGCTACGCCATAGCCATGTAAACACATATCTTGACAACAGACATAGAATAAAAAATAATAGAGCATAGTGTTGTGTGGTGCGACAAATGAATTAATGATAATGACTCCAAATATCGCAATACTTGATAGTACCACAATACCAAAATAAAACTGCATAGTCCACCGCTGTCCGTCAGTGATTGGTGTAGGCTGTTTTTCTTTCATTGTAGGTTCCATACAACTATTTAATGCAATCGCTACCATGCGCTGTCTAGAGAGTGCAGCAGAGCATGCCACGGCCAAGAAATGCTTCAAATACTTCACTTCTCCCACCCTCGTACAGCTTTCAACAGGCCTATTGTCTCTAAAAACTAGCAAATATTAATAAACTATAAAAAAATAAAAATAAAATTAAAACATTCAATAAATAAAGATATCTAGACAAATAAAAAATTAAATTAGCACCTATGTTAACACCATGTACTGAAAATTGTGTAGTCAGAATGTTAAAAATTTCTAAATTCAGACATTATAAATTTAACTCTAAACGATCGCTTTTACTTACTGACTAGTCAGCGGCTTGCAGACGACCATAGTTACCATGACAACAAGACGTCTTCATGAAAAAAAATTACGGTCGTTAAAGATAAATTCCATGAATTCATTTACGACATGTTGTAAGATAATCTTATGAAATCTTAAATGATGAGTTATGATAATTTTATGACGTGTCTTACAACATGTCTTAACGACAATGTGAATCAGGGGCCGGATTCTGTTGTAGAAGAATTATTGATCTTGGTCATAGGCAATTTGCTGTGTAAATTATAAGTGTCTTTATTATAGCATAATTGTTATTACAATGTGTGTGTTTTTTTCCAGTCGTCAGCACGAGAACGCAGAAGACGCAGGAGAGAGGTGGACTCTGCGGTGACTAACAGTGTCGGTGAGTGTGCGCTGTGTGAACAGTGTTGACATATTGGTACCATGATACTTAGGCTCAGCACACTTCTGCCAGTTTGTTTACATCTGGTGCATATTGGTAATAATGGGGTGCAGCAGTTTTATACAGGTGTGATATTCTCATAACGAGTTTATCATGGATAACAAGTTGTTTTACGTGAAACCTACAGTTATCCAATGTAACCATTTAAACTTGCAATCGATTACGGTAACATCAAAACTTTGAAATTGAAACGTGAAAATACTTGACACTTGAAAGCATTCATTCAGTTGCAGTTATAAAGCTGTTGATTTGTGCAATCAGTAACTCGTAGTCTTTTACTAGTAAATCTGGAAAGTTTTAACTGAACTTACCTATGTTGCACTTCTGCACCTCCAGTCAGTAAAACAATACATAATCAGCCGATTAGGTCTATTTTTAGTTGTCATATTCACCGTGTCTCAAAAAAAACAATCAAAATTGTTTTTGGCATAACTGTCAAATTTCCACCAACTTTGACAATTTTTGGCACAAAGACGATATTATTATGTATGGTGCACTCATTTACCACCTCATCTAATTTATGTTAACGCACTACCATGTGAAACACATAGGCTCCAAATTGTTACATTACGCGGCAATTATTTGTATCAGATGGCTCACCTTTGCATCATCAATTCGACAGAGGGTGCCACATGATTTATTAGTTTTGTGGTATTCAATTTTTGAAGGTGAAAACAGCAGACAACAAAATAGATGGCTGATGAGCTTAAAACATGTCTAATTAATGAGTGAATGCATTTGATCAGTCGATTGTTGATTCTGCTATCAGCCATTGGCGTTGCATCTAAGCCATTGCATCTTTGTATGTGGAGCACACTTTGAGCATAAATTCTAATTTGCAAGCGAGTTGTTATAGAAACTTATAATTTTGTTAAATAATTTACATTTTAGTGTATGTTGTGCCCAGTTAACTCATTACAGCGTTTACTTGAGACAACAGCTCAGCATTATGCAACAGTTTGGAGCATCTATGTTTCACATGGTAGTGCATTGACATAAATTAGGTGAGGTGAAAAATGAATGCACTTTACATAATTTCGTCAGCTTAGCCATCAACGTGCCAAAAATGATTAAAGTTAGTAAAAATTTGACAAAGTTATGACAAAAACAATTTTGACTGTTTTCTTTTGAGACATGATGTAGAGTACTATACTTATTTCTGAGTTATATCTGGTGTATGCTCTTGTGATAATAATAGTCAAATTTTTATAGTGCCTGGTAGCTGTTGTGTTTTCATCATTCTGTAGAATGCATCATTGCATCACAGAGCTATAATGCAGCTGAACACAGCTTTCAGCCAGCATTAAATGAACACAAACAGCAGCCTCATAGTACAGTATGTTACTTTGATTTTTACATTTTGTATGAATGAAATATCAAATTGTTTTTTTCATTTCTGTTGCTACAATGGTGGATTTTGCTACATAATTTACGTGATGAACTGTTAACATTTTGACTCTTTTTTAAAGAAACTGACGCTTTTTACTGACGTTTAAAAATGCAATTTTTGATACTTGTCTCTATGCTTGATACTCTTCAAAGCTAATAGTGCCACACATTTTGAAATTTTACTGCCTTTGTGACTGATGTATATATTGAACATGCTGGAAATGTTTATATGACATTTTTGGAGAGCTATAAGAGCACTTTCCAGTTTCGTCATAGCTGCACTGTCACGTTGAGATGATGCTAGCAGTCAGTGAGAGAATTGATTGATTTTTTTCATTCATTTACTCGTTCATTTGTAGATTGATTCAACACCAATCTGCTGTCGGTGTCACGTGTCTGCACAACCTGTGCCTGTCGCGGTTTTAGCATCACAGCCCCAAGTGTGGAACTTACCCTTTTTAGCATTTGCAGTTCTACCTCTGCATATATACACTTTTCGTCACCTCCTTAAAACTCACTGCTTCCAGCAGGCCTACTGCTCCCCCTAGCGGCTCAGCCAAGTGCTTCAGATTTGGCCACAGGCTGACATTGCGCACCATAAATATTGCACTTACTTACTTTTAGTGTTAGTGGTGTGGCGTATCGGTAATGCATTTTATTCAGTCAACAAAATTACTCTAAGCCGGGCCGGATTAGTACTTGAATTGGTGACTGCCTGCGGGCAGGTAAACCATCCTGGTATGTAACCAGCCACCTAGGTCAACTCAGCCTTCCATCCCTCTGGGGTAGGTAAATCGAGTACTGGCCTGTCTGGCTGGGGTTAAGGTGGGGTGCGTTCACCTGTGTCAGGTGGCAGGTAATACTTTGTGATTTCATATGGCAGGTGACGCTTCGTAGCTCTGATATGGGTTTTCTATGAAGAGTTATAGCATTTAACCATTTAACCGTGAACTTACTTACTTACTTACTCAACTGATTACTGATCAAATGACCGACTGACCGATTATTGATTGACTGGCTCATTAAATAACTCATTAATTAATTCATTGATTGTTTGGTGTATCAGAGAAACGATCGACTGCATGTTAGTCCTGCAGGCTTGGGTCCAGCTGCCGCATCTCAGCACAAAGCATCATCGTCATCATCATCATCATCAGCAGCAGCAGCAGCAGGCGTGGATGAACAGGAAGATGCCGCCAGTTCATCCAGCTCTTCCACCGATGTCGAAACTGCCGCTAAACGCTCCACAAAATCTCGGTAATCTTGTCTTTAAACAAGATACTGTTCAAACGAACACGGAGTCTGTCCAATGCATCTCGACAGCTAACAGTAAGAAGGTAAAGGGTAGGGGAAGGGGAAGGGAA
>Ga0209367_1010697_pt1 | contig 12270 bp, 11 predicted proteins | sample WorMetLIZISLAND2_FD_187412 | JGI IMG/M metagenome (GOLD analysis project Ga0209367, IMG submission 187412) | Marine gutless worms symbiont microbial communities from Max Planck institute for Marine Microbiology, Germany - Olavius geniculatus... ... | reverse complement strand
GGCACACCCCCTCCGGAAAATTTTTTTGAAAAATTTTACCAAAAATAATGCATTTTCGTGCAAAATTTTCACATGTTTTCAGATGCATCCAGTCAATAGGAGGGGGCGGCCGCCCCCTTGCCCCCTTGGATCCGCCACTGATAATGTCCATATCTGGACATAAAATCGGAGTTGTCGTGTTGTATAAAATGACTGTGTTAGACTGAATCGTAATATACAAGCATCATATGCGATGGCATGCATTGACACAAAAATTGTGTAAAACGTCATGCGCGATTGCGACTAATGGCGTCCGGCTATTTTAGTTGTGATTAATAAGACAATTAGTTATAATATAGCATTTGTATCCCCGCCGATGACCTGAAATGTTGTAATATATCTGCTGCGAACAAATGAGTGCTGCAGTATACGACCGCACAGCTGATATTATCTGTTTTTTTTCGCCAAAAAACGTTAAAACACGTTTTAGTAAGAGTACAATTGTAGCACAGAACGTTAGTAAAGTTTTGCAAGCATCATAATTACAATAAATGTTGACAAATAAAGTAACGATGAGTGACGACGTCGATGACGATGACGATGATCATAATGATAAAGTGTCGGTTTACATTCACCGGTTTCTGTCAAGGATTTATTTCAGAGGCGCAAGTAAACGTCAAATCTATCAGTGCGCTGGAGATAACCGCGCCACTGGTCGCTTTTAAAACACGGACAAGGTTAAAGGCAGAAGCAAAGTTACGAGCGTGATCAAGGAAAACAAGATCTCTTTGTAAATCAGCACAAGAGACAAACAGAAAATCGGCCCTTCAAATATTGCAATCGGCATGTAAAAAATAGTAATAAAAACCACCACTGCAAAATGCCCCTATTTCCACTGTTTCACCCCAAGCTTCATGGATTTCTTCCCGAGACACCCGTCCGTTCTCAGAATTTCATGTTTATGCCTATATCGCAAAGCCTTCAATCAAGCGACGCCGTGCCTCACAAGTCGCTGCCTCCTTACTTGCTTGCTTCGTGATACGTCAACCGCTATCTTAGTTCGACTGCGTCCCATGCGAAGTTACATTCTGGTTTGTGCAGACTGCAGACCTATCGTCACACGCCCAGACTCAGCCTTCATAAGATTAATGGCGATTATGCGGCGGTCCTAATATAATAGGTCGCACTGTTGGTTTCTCCTTCCGTCTCATGCAAACTCCTAATTGGAAAACAATAGAAAACAAAAACGAAAATCGAAGTGAGCATTTCCCAGAGCAGGAGCCACCCGTATGCCAATTTTCAGCTCTAAAAAGGTTGAAAGCCAAGGCGGACGGCTGCACCATACGACAGCACTAGGCCGCCGACATATTTATCCCGTGTTCAACCGCGGCGGTAAGACGAGGCGAGAGCGCGGTCGCGCGGACTGGCGGCAGACGGCTGACAAGTCACCGCTTCCACAAGTCGTCGGCGGAACTTGGGACTGAGCAGGCAGTAGATGACGAAGTTGATGCAGGAGTTGATGTTGACGAGTAGCTTGGCGGCGGTTTCCAGGTAGAAGATGAGGTGTCTGCAGCTGTACCGCGCGACGACGTAGCGCACGCAGTGGAAGACTGCCAGCGGGGACTGACAGACGATAGCAACGATGACAACCGTGATGAGGACGAACGTCACTTCACGAGACGCGTGGACACCGCGCACGCTCCCTGGCTTCTGCACTGTGCCTTTACTCACCCGACTCTACAGCACGACATATCGACACACGCTGCAGTCGTGCGTCATAACGCAAACTACGGTGTAGTCTATGCGATCTGAGCGCGGTTTAAGTACGATACAGCACTGTCTGGAGTGGTATAAGCTCGTTCTGCGTACTCGCTTATCCACTCTAGCAGTGCGGTATCTAGTACGTAATCGTCCCTCCTCACTGCCTACGAGCGTCCATCCATGACAGTATAGCCAATATTACACGCATTTGAGCTTAATGCACGTAATTCAGTCTGGCGACCGGCTGAACAAACTTGCAACATAGCGAAAGGGAAAAAAGCACAAAAAGAGGAAAACCGGAGGAATAGATAATAGAGTTTTTTAATACGTTGTATGAACAATCATTCATTGATGGTTAAAATGTGACACTTCACGCTTGGTTCAATACAGAAGCGTCAATAATAGGTCTGCCTAACACTTTTCACTTTTTAAACCATCGCTGCCTTTCAACACACAGTAAAAATCCGAATTTTATAAATTTTAGAACGACCACAAATTTTTATTAAATAAAATTGAGTTTGCTGAATTCTATGACACTTCACTGGCGGTGCGACACCAAAATCAATAGTTATACGAATTCGCGGACGACTAACATTAATCAAGAAAATTAATGGTGTTCAAGGGAAAAGTGAGAGCACGGGTGAGATTGAGTCGTTAATGGGATGGACAGCTGGGTCGGAGAATGGCTGAATGAGAACAGTGAATATTCGCAATGGTGCCTGGCACACACTAATGGCGAACATGCTGCGCGACGACGTCTAACGAATTTCATTTACTGTCGTTCCCTCCACGTATAGCTTTATGTGTGAATGACCGCTTCATTGGTCCTATATATCGGACTTCAAGGTTTATTGAAAAATACCGCATTATACACGTCACTTTAAAATATAGCGAAACGATTTCTTCACGGCGAATACTGGAGTCGTATTTAATACTTTTTGTGTGCAACAAAATTATTAACAGTAAAAACGGACTGCATGCAATATTAACTGCTTTGGGTACCGGTACTAAACAATATTACTCTAGTATTAAGCCCCTATTTCAGTATCAGTTTTTAGGTAAAATTTGGCATTTTGTTCATTCCAATATTTCTTTAATCTTTTCATAAAACAGGACTTACAGGATCTGATACTCCAGTCCAGAGTATTGTATTTTTTAAAATACAAAGGTCGTATTTTCCGTAATTTTGTCGTATTTTTAAATGCATTCATTGCAGTAACTGCAGCCGAAATTATAAATACGAGTAAGTGTCTGCTTATTTCATTATCTTGCCTGTTAGCGACAAGAAGATGTCAGTAATAATTTCTGTACTTTTCTTTCATGAACTAAAATCTCTAAACGTGCATAGTGTATGTACACGCTTAATCATCTTTCTCATAGGAAACTACGCGCGTATATGCTAAGCTTAGCCTACTAACGATATAATACGTATTGTGAAACGCGTGATGCATTATTGATTTGAGGTCATATTCCTCGCCTTCGCAACATAAACTTGGGTGTTACGGACAGGCTATTATAGAGCACACGACCACCGTGAATGATAAAAGATGACGCGGTAAGAACATAAGCCTAAGATCCACCAAGTATGAGTCTTATTACTGGTGCAGCTGCATATTATTCGCTCATATATATCTGATGCAGCGCGCGACGACAACGTGACGACATGGCGCCTATGTGTATGATGTGATGTCGTGACTCCGGTGTCATGCATGACTCCGAGGCGTCACAGTTGACATAGGCCCAACACTACTTGGCCACTGTCATCTGCATTATTGAACACATGCACGCAGCTCATATCCATAGCTCTTCGGAATTACCATTATCGTTGACAAAATGTCTTCGCGCGACCCGAATTCTATACCACCGAAAGCAGCCAGCTGACGGTATATTAGTAGCGGCGAGACATCATTTATTAGCTCGGCTATGTTCGCAGAACCAGAATTTCTGATTAAACGATGGAGTCTAATCAACCGGAAATAATAACTGAGAAAATTTCCTCTACCTTGACTCCAGTGTCTTCCCTTTTTCTTTGACATTATTTTTTTTCAAGAAACCCGGCTACATCTTTGGTCCTGGCTGCGCCGCTATTTCTAAGATGAAATCATCATAAGTTACTAAACATCAATATAACATCAAAATTGCAACACTTTCAGTAACTATACAAAAAATGACAGCGACTCGAATGAAATACCGTATGATGACTGAAAAAAATGAAGACTGGCGTATCCGACATTCCACGTACCTTTAAAGACTTCAGGCTGAATGTTGACTTAGATTTCGTTGTTGTTACGTCCTTTTCGCAATCTGCCCTGCTGCTGGTGGGCTGGCCTTGCATCAGCTGCTGCTGTTGTTGCTGTATTTGATCATCGCTGTCGATCGCCGCGTCGCCGTCTTTAATGACTTCATCGTCACAGACCACTTCTGCAGCGGCCTGCGGGGCAGCCTCGGAGGCGGCAGGCAGGACCGGCTGTTTCTCTGGCAGTCGTGCTCGGGTGTGCAGCAGACTGAGTCGGTATGATGGCGTGCGGCGCAGCGCGCGGACAACGAACACACTCAGCACGATTAGCGTCACCAACGGCAGCAGCACGAGCAGGATGTTGACGAACAGAACCTTGTAGACGTACCGGTAGAACACCGACCGGCCGAAGTCCGTCGTCACCTCGCGTAATTCCCACTCAGTTTCGGTTTCAATATAGGACGTGGAGTAAGCGTTGGTGGTGGTGTTAGCTGGCGGGGTGTTGGAAGGGGTCCGCTGGACAGCGTCAATGCGGTACTCGGCAGCTCGCGGCACGTTAAACGCTACCACGCCGACGATGACCGCCGTCACGTAGAGCATGGTTCGGCCTGACGTCCAGACGCTGGCCGCGGCGTGCGGCCGACACACGGCCCAGTAACGGTTAGCAGCGACCAGCACGACCAACCAGATACTACACATGTGAGCGACCGGCGTCAGCAGCCAGATGTAGCGCACGTACGGCCAGCCACGCCACGGGTTGACGCAACGCTCCGTGTAGTCACAGACATACCTGTAACCAGATTAATACACACCAGGCGCACGTGCTTACAACAATGCAATACGATAATGGATACTTATGCAAGACGTTTTTTTTCAATATATAGGGCGCATTAGAGACTTCTCTTGTATAAATTGACGTTCTACTTACTTATTTACTTCCTTTCAAAGTTACAACACGTTCAATATTGCCAGAATACGATGAAAGAATTACAAAACAAATATACAATTGCACGATACAAATACGACTATAAATGTACACAGAGAAGTATCGTTACAAGCTATCGCCTGTCTGCGTTTAAGTACGTGCATATTTAAAGTGCACAATGTCAGCCAGTAGCCGAATCTGAGGCATAAAGAAAAGTCTACTAACTTCCCGCAATTTCGCCAGATTAGGTTATTTCATGTTAGACAGGTTCCCGATAGTAAACTATTTCGAATTGTTATACTGGAACTTTTACAGACCGGATGCCGTCATGTCAGTCGCCAAATGCGTGAGAAACTGAGAATACTGCCCCTGAATAGAGACAGCATGCTGCCATCATACCGCCAAGATAAATCAAAAACAAAAAACCCAGCTGTCGCTAGGATGGCCAACCGTAGGCTACTGGTTGTTGTCAGTAACCTTCAAGGTCATCGAAAGTCGATGATTTGCATCTCATCTGAAAAGGCGTATGCGACTTTCTATTAGTGATCAATAGTAACCTAGACTCAGATCTCACCGTTTTTGAGATATGGCCAGTTTTCCATTAAATTTTCTACCACTTTTCATTCAACCCCGAATTTAAAAATGTTCCCCTTGCAACAGATGGACAAAATTTTGCAGGCTCGAGTACAAGGCACATAGCTAATTAATCGTGTAAGAAGTTTTTTTCTACGACTTAACGGTAGGTGACTAGGTGTTACAAACGGACGGACGGACGACAACCATGCCAATAGCTCGACCGTTACTTACATGTAAGTACGGTCGGCTAAAAACTGTGACGGCTGCGTGGGTAACCTTGACCTCCAACGTCAAGAGATAATTATAACAAAGAAATAGCAAAACAGAAAACACTACATTGACTGAATTGTTATGGTTAACCATACAAAACCGTGTCTCAAAAAACGTGCGCTCTGAATCTTTCTGAGACTTTGCCGCTTTATAAATCATTTACTTACTTACTTACTTTATTTTTTGAATAACTCGTAAAAAATTGGCCGCTTTTGATAACTTTTGGCGGGCAACATCGTGAAAAACTTGATGTAAACGACTATATTAGCCCACCTTACCCAATTACTGTTGCTACACTACCTTGTGACACGCAGAAGTCGTAGTTTGGCCGTTTATAACAATGAGTTCATACTGAATAGCGCATGCGTCGGCTCATTAGCCATAGTGAGAGGGTGGTCTTAGTAATTGTGCATTGCTTGAAAAGCCCGTCCTCGAAATGTGTCGCCCGTGTCGGGCGGGACGTTGAACCCTACTCGCTCGCCTACCCTAAGTAGTCTGTAAAATGGTCTGACTGTATTCCGGAAAGTATTAACACTTGCATAATACATTCCAGACGGTGTTGTGACATACGTGCATATAATCATTATGCATGCACTGGATGCACGTGCATGCTCATACGAAATGCGTGCGATGTTGATTGGTTGCTTGACTGGTGGTCGTAAACCTACCTGACTGTATGGGCGCGCTCGGACAAATCCAATTGTTATATTATTACTATTACCATAAAAAAGATGATATCACTCACCATCACATCGCCTAACTGTTAATGTGATGTTGAATAATATCAACTTTTTATGATTTTTGCTGTTTTCGAAGTGTCAGTCATTACGTGTCGCCGTTAACAAGCGTATAAACTGATGTTTTGTATATTTATATTTGCTGTTTTATAACTAAAATTGTTTTATCGTAAGTGGTGAATAATAGTTTATCTGTTCTGCACGGCTATGAAGATGCAAAGCCTCAAAGATTTTGGGGTCACGACCTTGACCTTTTTGGGTCACGTGACGTCATCGGTCACGCGACCATTGGACTCGGCTTGGGCACTTTCCTATTATTGGTCAATGATGATCATGCGTCTATCTTGCACAGTTATGAAGACATAAAGCCTCAAAGTTGCGTTCAGCCCATGTTAAGAGCCAAAAGTTTACTGCGCATGCCCGGCGTCACGCGACCTGTAGGTGAGGGGTCAAAAATGACTATATATTTGGAGTTCCTAATGCCATATTGCCTATTCACTATACAACTTCTATGGGGCTACGATGACGATTAAAGGCCGTTTGTAGGTGGAATTTTTATACAGGGGCCTGTTTTTAAAGGCTAAAACGTTCATTGCGCATGCGCCGTGTCACGTGACCTGTAGGCAGGGGTCAAATGTAACCACATATTTGGAATTTTCGTTGCCATATTGTCTATTCACTATACAGCTTTTATGGGCCTACGATGACGATTAAGGGCTGTTTATAAGTGAGAATTTTATATAGGAGCATTTTGGCCAAAAATTTCTGTCCGTTTTTGGGCTTAATTTTCAACTTTAGGGGGATTTTTCAGAGGTTAGATATTAACTTCGAATTTTGTTTCCCTAAAAGATTTGACCCTTGCATGAGGCCACGTCGTTTGAGCCATCGCGCGTGAAAATCGGCCGATCGGTCTGAGCTGTAGGTCGGCCATTAAAAAGTATATTTAAAGCAGAAAAATTTCCGTTATATTTCACCCTTTGCCGAGAAGCCTCCAATGGACGGATTTGCACAAAATTTTGCACAGGAGTCATCTTGCCGACGTAATCCTCTGTTTCAAATTTTTTATCGATCGGTTGAGGGGTTTCGGATCTGTGAGGGGTCGAATTTTACCATTCTCCATTGACTTAGCCAGTCGCCTTTAACACAGGGCTGCGCTATTGTGCGTCTGTGATGACGCGAATGCTCATAACCAACAACACTATCAAATTTATTGAAACGTTGAACTTATTTATGGTTTAGAATAGCACAAACTGTTCGCTACTAGCTAGCTATTCTTGCACGCACGCTGGCGCCGGACAAAATGATCGACCTTCAAAGTAAATGCTTTTTTAGTCTCAGAGGGTTGAGGTCACTGGTAGCAGATCTTGGCAGTATTATATTTATACACACCTAAACCTAGCACCGAGTGTTTTCTATAACTTAGCCAAATATTGACCGATTTTTATTTTTTCGCAGCTTTACTGACGCACTCTCCCGCAGAAGCTCTGCAGAAAATTTACCGCAATCTTTTTCGAGCACTGTGACGGTGAAAAAATTTTGAAAATCGATCATAATACATGGCAAGGTGGGCGCAGGCTTTCGACTTACGGTGCACATGATAGACAAAACAGAGCGCTATAGTTGCTCGGCGAGAGTAAACGTAGAACTAAGCAGCGTTCTAGCGGTTGCGGAGTGTTTGGCGTTGATCGATGCCGCTCCGTGCAACAAGCAAGCAGCCTGCTCCAGCGATCTTCTGCTGCTGCTGCTGTATTGACATCTGTCAGCAATCGTCTGAAGTCGATAAAAATATCATAACATAGAATAACATTGCCAGACTCACAACCATCTCTGCTCCGCGAATTTCTTAGCTGCTATGCAGACAGAAAAATGTGTTGGCCTAGATTTAGACATGTACTGTACGCCGCTCCCATTTTTTTTCTAAGTAGAGTAAACGTCCGGCTATTGTGATGTAATTGTTGTTCAGAACGTTTTAGTTTAGATATGCAAATTTGTTTCAGTCTTTCACTATCTGTAATATTGTTTGTAATTTTTTATACAATAATTTTGATAGTTGTGAAAATTACAAATCTACAATACTTTTGATGTTACCATTTTTGTACATAATAGTTTTAAAACAAAACGAAGCGAAAAAGAAAGAAACCAAAAATTTGCTTTATATATATTACTCAATTTTAGTTAATTTCACGTGTCCTCCCGTTTCTTTTGCTCTTAACATGCGATACATTTGCTCTGCGCCAGGAAGGTCACAGGTGGCAAGACGAACGCTGTCGATCGCTACATTCATCTACTGTAGGGAACGACGCTAAAATTAATGCGCTTCTATTTTTATGCACACCTGGTACGTTTATGAGTAAAAAATGTTCAAAAGTTTACATAAAAATGTCAAATTTGTTTTCTCTCAACTGCGATCCTGAGCTAATTATCCAAAGCAACGACTTTAGAAAATGAGCTTGCTTATACAGTTTACGCTTTGCTGCCATCTGTATACCCCCGAAATATCTGAGTACACATCAAATGTTGCGCACGCATTGTTACTGCTTTTGTTGCACTTACATGTTAGTTTACATGAGGCAGTTTATCTACCACTTATAGAGGTCTATGTGATTAAAACGTCTTTTACTAAAGAAAGGCAATTGCCATATTCCAAAATTACTAGTTCTAAATCTGACCAGTACGAAACAAACTAATATCATGTATGACATTGATCAGACGGTCATCGACATTCAAGCTCAAATGCGCCTGATGGAGTGAACTTGAAATGTTGAACGCCGTGAGAATGTTGCCTTTAGTCAATCGGCCAGTCGCGGTCTGCATGCTGCCCGGCAGGCACGCGTGCACAGCGAGGGGTCTGATATTATACGGCAACGAAAATAAATGCAAAACCGGCGTGGTGTTGTAGTGCTTATGCGTCTACGGATGCATTAGATTGTGTGATTTACACAGAATGCCAAGAAGCACTGCAAAAGCCACAGGGAGACTGGTACTGTACTAAAGGTCTCAGTGCATTTCGTGTTTGTACGAACTGATGGGAATTGGCTGACACTTACCATATTCACAGCTTCTTTTGCCGTCGCCGCAGCATTCTGCGCGTAAACATTTCTGCAGCACCTCGTAACGCTAGTCAAGAAGCGGCCGTTTATCAATTCCACAGAAAATGCGCGCGTTGAAACAAAAATAACACCTGTGGCATTCGCTTAAAACTTTGGCTAACTTTTACTTTTATACTTTGCAGCCTGCCCAGTTCGGTTACACGTAAAACTAGAAATGATCAGAGACCTCAAACCTCGGCCGAAAATTTTGCTGCCACCTGATGAAGATCCTGGATAATATAATACGGAATCGGTGAGAATACACAAATAAATCCGGATTGCTAGCAAAATGTATATTAATCAGTTCGTCACTGAGTCGTGTTCAGCAACCTATCCATAAAATTTTACATTTGTTGATAATTTCTGAACTGATTCATCATTCAGCTGAAAAGCATAAACGTCTTCGTGATAAGTGTTTTTATATCAGATATATATGACCATCGCGAGATACTCACGGCGCGGCATCGGTTACGGCGACTGAAACAAGCAGTATGAGATCGCTGAGTGCCAGAGACTGGATCAGAGTGGTAGTCGCCGACCGGACGTCTCTATGCAGAGCGACCACACACAGCGAGTTACCGACGTAACCGAACAGACATAGCGTGCCGCCTATCACGCCCCACACCACGAAGTTGAACAGTTCGCAGCTCATCGTCGCCTATGGACCGGAACCGGAAGTCGCGAGCCGTCACGTGATCTGTTTAGAGACGCTGTTCTGGCGACTGTTCTGCGACCGAGTGACATCTGCGTGAGACAGCGGGCTGCGACGTGCGGAGCGGCAAGTAGTCATCACATCATCACGCGAGCAAACGCAGCAGCTCTCAAGATGCGCCTATCAGCAGCAGCAGCAGCAGCAGTTCGCTATGATCATCCAGTTCACTGCACAGAACACATAGACGCCTGCGCTGCGCAAAGTAGCCGCTTTGCTTTGCTCTTGCGCGCGCTGTAACGAGTCTAGTGCTGCGCAATTCTGATCAGTTTTAATCTACTCGTTTAAACGAATTCCAACTATCAGATTAGTACATGCACTTCAGAGTTCAGACTCCAAGTTCAGTACAGTCTCTTTATATTTCACATCACAGTACTGATTTAGCGTGACTGACCAGCGTTGATATCGATAAGCTCTGCATGCTCTTTTAACAGCCCGCCTTTAAAACGTCTTATTACAAGTAATACTGTCTTTTAGTGTGTACTTGTGTTAATAATAAATAAATTTCGTTATTACTGTTGTTGTTGCTACTGACGATGATAATGTTGATGATGATGATGATGATGATGATATTCGCGTCTAATCGAAACGGTGCCGGTACCATATATTTCCTGGACTGGACGGCGCAGCTTTGCAGCCACTGACAACGTCCACCTACATACAGCTTTGAAATACAGCATCACTGCACGTTCATTCCATTATCATCGCAATATCGTAATAACTGTCAGCTTTCAGCCGCTCGATCCGTTCGCCGCATCGTTGCTATCGTGTTATAGATGATTATACGGGAAGAAGGCTGCAGGCTTGGAGAATAGATCAGGCACATGGCGTGTAGTGGGAATTGTTGTTTGTCGAACGACGTAGCAGTGGCTTTATGTCGCCATTCAAACAAAACGTGATTAGCTACAGACAAGAAGATTGTATACGCTGCTGCTGCACACGACCGTTTTCTTTGCACTTCTTTCTAGTTAATAATGACAATAAAGTTAATTCGTTTTTGTTCGACTTTCATAAGCCCAACCGGAACGTTTAGCGATGTTCTGGAAATCGTCATAAGAAAAAGAAAGCATAGCACAAAACAGATTGGACCGCAAAACGTTGCATAAGAAAACAATGCAACCATGCACCAAATGCGATTTTGAGCTAAAAATGCATTAAAATGTGTGTGTGGAAAAAATTGCATAATGGCGGGGCGCTTACAGCGCTCCCAGATGACCAATAGCTGGAATAATGGAAAACCCCTTTGCGGCTTTAGGAGATGGTAATGATTCCGTTTGGAAAAAAGTTTGGCAGGACTATGGCTATGAGCCTGTCATGCATTTTTTGTAAATCGTTTTTTTCAGTGCTTTTGATATATTGCGCAAACTGTTCGTGACTAACGGACGCGGCGCGGGGCGCACTTAGGCATGGACAACTATTGGGTGAATAAAAATACGATAAGCAGCAAGGCCTTAAACGCATTTCTGCTGGTACGTCTCGCCGTTCGCCGTTAGCCTTAGTCGGAAAGTATAACTTGCACTACATTTTTACGCGCGAAAGCAGAATGCTTTGCGCATGTTTGCCATCGTCTGGGCGTCTGTCTGTCTGTCCGTCCGTCCGTCTGTCACACTCGTGATCTGTATCAAAATGGTGCAAGCTAGGATCACGAAATCTTTACTGTTGGCTGTCCCAAGGTCTCTAGTTTATCGTGACAAAATTTCGTGCCACTGGGTGCAGGAATTCCCCTCGAACGAGGGCGTCAAAGAGGGGTACCCCCTAAAAAGACGTCATTTTGCCGTTATTGGCTCGAATAATGTAAAAACGGTTGCAGATAGGTACATACATGCTGCTTATCATAACAAGCACTGGTGACAGGCTTTTTGGATTTATCAACATCGATGACCTTGAACGACCTTGAACCCCTCAAAAAGGGGTTTTTAGTGAATTTTTCGCAATTTTTGGATGCAGCGCACATTTCAACACTGAATTGCGACGAAATGGCTGGAGAT
>Ga0209367_1010696_pt1 | contig 12270 bp, 9 predicted proteins | sample WorMetLIZISLAND2_FD_187412 | JGI IMG/M metagenome (GOLD analysis project Ga0209367, IMG submission 187412) | Marine gutless worms symbiont microbial communities from Max Planck institute for Marine Microbiology, Germany - Olavius geniculatus... ... | reverse complement strand
GCCAATATACGACTTCCTTTTACAATAGGAACCTAGTTTCTATATCGCACATTTTAACCACAGTACATCATCCATAACAGACAAGCCAACACACAGACTGACAGACAGATGACAATCGTGTTATAGACGCGCTATACAGCACAGCTGTAGCGCGTAAAAATCATGACCTATGTTGGTGCATAAGTGACACATATGTAGTAGGGCCTAAGTATTGTTTTGCATTAAATTTTTGCTTGAGTTTTCTTGTGGGCCTACTGCATGACTTCCAGATTTTGTACACTGACGTCCAATTTTTTTTAGCCTGGAAGTCATGACGTCCTGAAAATTCAGGTCCATTGAAAACCCTGGGCACATAGGTGTGAACAACTTGCCCAGAGTTATTACTTGGTAGTGCACTGGCTGCGAGTTGAACCGTGGGCCTTTCGATCTCGTATCTACGCCATAACCGCTGAGCCACCAAGCCACCAGCTTACAGTTTCAACTTGCTGCAAGATTACTGTAGGCAGAGTGGCAGACTACTTAAGAGGAATGACAGTGACATAAGAGAACGACGAGTGTCTGTCTAGGCTGTGTAGCTATTATAAACGGCGAGTTAGGTCCCGGTTACGTTACTTATTTATTGTCCTGTGCGGGCACCTGCAATCAGCAGGTTGCTAAGCAACGCGTAAGCAGTGTTTGTTTGTTATTGAGAAAATGAAGGGTTATTGCCAAGATTGAACTTATTTGATAACCGCAGCAGGTTACGTTTGAATACATTAAAATGCCTAAGAAGTCGCTGCGTTGTGTCGTTGAAATCACGATTAATTCAGTAAGTTATTTTGTACATGTATATCAAATGCCAGTTGTACCGTGATGTTATATCATTTTGAACTGAAGTAAAACACTGTTAAAACATTTAAGCTTATGATCGCTTTTACATTTAGTAGTTAACCTTTTCGGCACGAGCCACAACTGCACCTGCAGCCTCATGCAAAATATGTGTATGCAAATCGTCTAGAAATGCTTGAGTTTATGATTGCAAATTTTACATAAAGTTAGTATTTACAAATATATGAGTGAAACAGACAGGTATTTTACAACATATTCATTGACAAAGCCATGATTAAACTATTTCAGCTATTAGTAGTAGCATCCTGTAGTAATAATATATAATAGTAGTAGTAACCAGCAGCAGAAGTGGTCAGCAATAATAATGGGCAGTGGTAGTGTGGTAGTAGTATACTATATACACGTAGTAGTGGTAGTGGTAGTGGTAGTGGTAGTCGTAGTCGTAGTCGTAGCAACATTTTCAGCAGTTTTTGTCTCAGTTGGAAAGCCATGTGTCCAGATACCTGAACTCTGTAAAGTCAGGTCGAACTCATGCAGAGTCACTGTTTCGAAACACTTTTACATCTCCTACGCTAAACAGTCGTTTTAGTAGGAATTCTGCTACTATTTGTAATTTTGTAATTATTTTGTCCAACATTACTGCTGTGTTCATAGGCTGAGTGCATGCATACTAGAAAGCCAGCTGCTGCCTGCCCAACATCCACTAGAATTAACACAAAAATGGTGGCGACACCTGGCGAATACATATAGAGTAACTTCCTAACCCAAGGGCCTGCCAATGCACTTATCCCCCAGCCTGATAGTGGAGTTTATCTGCTGTTGTAGTACTACGTGGGTCCCACATAGCACGGTCGCGAGAGCAGTTAGAAAGTACGTGGCTCCCACGTAGCACATCCAGAAAGGGTTAAACTACATGCTTGTTTGTGTGAATATCAGTTAATTACCAGTTAGCAATAATATAGTAATTATAAATTTAAGCAACGTTAATTTTGTTCCTGGTTTCTTTCATGTTCTCTTGATTTCTTTTGTTTAATAATGTTTTATCGGTTATGTGCATACTTGTTAGATTAACTTATGATTAATTCTTTAGAAGGCCAGTGAATGCAAAACGTTATAACGAGTAGAGTAGGCCTACTTGCATTTTCCATAAATGACTGTTACAAAAAATATCATGCATTGTTTGCAGGTTACAAGTCCTGGTACGTGGCTGGTGAAGAGAGATGATCTGCATTTAACTGTCAGCTTATTTGGTCAGATTCGCTCTACTCGATATGTCAGTGCAATATTTCCTCTTTTGATTGATGAAAAGTTCAGGTTTGACAAGGTGTCTTTGCTTGTATTTTTTATTTTGTTATTTAAATTTGTTTATATTTAAGTTGCCCATAGAATCATTTTTGATTCTTTGAATGAATGCTGAAAATTAACTGTACTCTACTTTGTACTTAGTACATACAAATTTAAACAAGTGATTGTAGTGGATATAGGCTTGAACAGTTGTATAAACAGTGTTTACTAAGTTTGATAATTTATAATTTTAACGCTATTTGAACATTGGAAATAAATGGCTGAGTGGATATTTGAGGCCTGCTAAAAATTTTGGTGTTGTTGAGAAGTGCATATGGTTGAAACTGCTTTGGTGCTTGAAAAATATCATAATTTATGAATTAAATAATAGTGTTATGTGTGATATGAAGGTGTTTTACTCTGCATATGAACCATCACAAGTTGCTGACTGTCTTGAAGGCATGTGTTTTGCAGTTATTGTGCTTTTCGTTTGATAAATTTAATTGTGATGATACACCATGTCCCAAAATTAGTAGCACCCCTGATTTAAACACGCCTAATTCAGTTTGTCGTTCAGTGATTTTAACAAAATATCGTACATTGCACTATCTTAACATTGCTTACTGTCACACCCATTGTGACATATGCACCATGCTGTGTGTGCTTGGTGTAACGTCATTATGACGTCAGAGTTTGTTTACATTAAGATACATTCAGTGCATTGTTATTGACAAAGGGACCAAGCAGCAGTGTACCCACCTTAAACTAAGAGCTTGCATCAATGCCACAAATGGTCGTTTTAAGCTCAAACTTTAAAGACAACTCCAGAATGATTGTCTCAATGATTGTTACAAATTTTGTAGGAATCTATCAAGTATTAACGATTTTACACTAACTTATTTGTAAGGGTGCGTCTAATTTTGGGACATGGTGTAGTGTTAGCTAACAGCTAATTGCTTGCACATATCTCGTCTGATATTTGCAGGATAATTGCTTAGTTTGAAGTGCAATAATGGCAATTTTTAAGGAAATTATTCAAGGTGATTTTTAGCAGACTGTAAAATACATTTATATGTACTTTTGTTACAATTAGCATGCAGTGCAATGTAGTCTTTGTAGCATGATATCATACGTTAGCTTTCATTGTTACTTTTCTTTCAGATGTGAACATTCGCATTGAACTGATTCAAGAATCTCTCACTTATGAAGAAGGACGTCTTCTCGCCTGGTTTGAATGTCCTGCTCGTGACTTTCTGTATCCATATCCATCTTACACGGCATCATATGGGACTCATGACAGAGAGTTACTGCTGGAAAGAACGTTGGCGTTTCCTGTATGTTCATCTAAACTGTTTGCTGAATTTTGTTTTGCAATAATGTTGATAGTGTGTAATTATTATTAAATTGTCTTTACTTTAGAAGTAATAGTTTTACTTTGCTGTCTGTATAGGGTGACACAAAAAGCAAGTTAAGTGCAGTTTTTGTTATAACTGTATCAAATATTTACTGCTTTTTGAAATGTTTTAGTAGTACTTTCAGCAGTAGTGTTCTAATTATTTGCATACATACTTTAAAAGGATTTGCTATTTTTTTGTGAATAATATTTTATACAGTACTGACATATACAATGCTTCAAAAAGTGAGCCATCAGACTTTTGTAATAAGTGTGTCAGAAATTGATCATTTAAAAAATATTTATCTACTGTAAATAAGCAATAGAAAGAGTGATATTGTTGAAGATTTTAACACATCTAAAATGTTTTGCTATGCCACCTAGTAAAAAAAAATTTGGCTACTAAAGTAAAAAAGTTATACATTCTAATTTTGCAAGATAATGTCACAACAGATTTTAAGTAAGGTGACAGCATTTGTTGTGTACTTTTTTTGCAAAATTGAAAAAAAAAATTAAAATTAGACCACATTTGCCAAGCTAATACTTCATATAAGTCACACATTTTTGTTGGACACAGCGTAGTTGCCATTGCTGTTTTATGTTTTTTTAAAATAATTATGCATTGCAATAATGAAATAAAATGTTGTAATTGTCCGCTGAAGGGAATCAGTCCCCGAGTCGAATTCTCAACCAAAACCATCATTCAGCAAACCATTACACCGCTCTTGGAACCATGGGATCTTGACGTAAGTCATTGTTGTATCTACAGCCTTAAACAGTTAACTGAATACTAGTAAAAGTTAAACAGATTTCTGTGAATTAAGGAATTCTAAGTGTGGAAATGTTTGGAAATTTTTACCCATTTGTTTTCACATAAAGTGTCTGTTCGTGTTTTGCACTATTATAGCTTCCATGTTATCTTAATGTGTCGACATTTAGAAATCGGTAATATAACATTAATTTTGCATAATTTGGTTATACAGTCGGCTCCACTTATATGCACATTGGTTATAAGCACACTCCGCCTATTTGCACGACGTGCGTCTAGTCCCATTTGAGTTTATGCTATGTCAGTGGCATGGCAGTCAACTTTGCTTATAAGCACCAGCCATATATGCACAATTCAGCTATAAGCACGCACTTTTTTGGTTCCAGCGCCATGACTTACTTCTGTTATAAGCCACTTGGTTGACACAGTGCACATAAGACCACTTATAGTCAGCCACTTAACGCTCACTGGGGCGCCAGTGACGACGTCTAAACCCTAGAGTTATGCGGGTAGTCAGAGTTAGTGAGCACCATGCATCATGTGGGCTACAGTGTGTCTCCCAACCCTAGCAGCATGCAGCATCATAATCAACTTCAAACGGCAGTCTGCGGGTCAATAGTGCTAGGCCACCTGCTGTCTGTGAGAGTGATTGAGACAAGCGGGCAGGCCGCTAGCATATAAACTGGCACTACTGGAATGACCATTATCAGCTGCTACATGCTGCCCCTGATGTCCATGAAGGAGATGAGTGAGGCGACTGTTTCCTGTGGCGTGGATGACCGCCTATTGTAACTGCATGTTGTAAATGACTGCGATGGTCATATAAGCTAACTACGGTTAAATGCACACTTTGCTTACATGCAAGTCAGCTTGCGGTCCCAAGGCCATGCATATAAGCAGAGTCAACTGTACTTTGATTGCAATGATTTACGAACATAGAGTCAGATGTCATATGTGTGGTACTTTTATCAGTTTTTGGAAGCACGTTTAAGTAAAGTGCTATTAATTGATGATAACTACAGGAGGAAGTTGCAACCTACAACACAACAGCCACAAGGCGCTCTAGAAGCCGCACAAGGTTTTACATTTTACTGTAGTTTTTAGAAATTTTTATGCACAAAAGCAGCTACTGCTGTCAGCGCATCTTAGCCATCACAATTCTGTTTGTCGGTCCGTCCGTCTGTCTGTCTGTCTGTCCATCACACGGGTGGATCAGTCAAAAACGGTGCAAGCTAGTATCTATCACCAAATCTTCACCATCGACTGCCTGGAAGACTCTAGTTTCAGGAACTATGAAGCTTTTCTATAAATTTGAAGGGGGTCACCCTGAACGATGACACTAAATGATTTTTGCGATCGCTGCAGCACACACTGTAAGAATGAACTGCAACAGAATGGCTGGAGATAGGCTGACAGTTTGCGAACAGGAATTGCTATAGGCTTTCACGTGTCTCGTGAGCATTAGCTCAAATTTCTTGTTATAGTGAATTATAACAACTGCTCTGTGTGCTTTGCAGGGAACTGACTAAGGTCTAAGGTCTAAGGTCTTAGATAAAAATGACTTTATGACTATGAGGTTTCTAACAGCATCTTGGTAATCAACTGTTTTTTGTGATTTGTGATTTTTTGGATCGTTTTTTGAAGTGAAGATATACCGGGTACATTGTTTGTTACCGAATGTTAGTCTAACTTGCAGCTGAAACATTTGCTTATTTTTTCATATTTTTTTGTTCTCAGTAGTAAGGTATGTTTTTGTCTGGGTGTTGCATGAGATTATGGTACATATTTGTAACTAACTATTTAATTGGGCCTCTTAAACTTTGTTACTTATTTATTAACTTACTGACTGAGTGAGTGAGCTGTTAGAGCTAAGATATTGTTATGATGTTATCCCTGTGAGATCGCCGAGTCCACGTCGTCGTCGCAGCAGGTCATTCAGTAGACCAACAGTCTCATCATTGACTCGTGCAAGGTCAATCTCTCCGGCGTTCGTTGGACGAATGCATGATGTTTGCCTTAATGACAGTGACGTGACTCCTGTCGAGGACCGACCGCCATTCGTTGTCAGAAAAGTAGGCAGTGCTTCGAGTTCAAAATTTTAAAAATTATTGCTACTATTTGCAGTGTATTTTCACTAACTATTTATACTGTTCAACAAGAAAGCTGTTCACTGTCAATCGTGTGAAAATCCAGCTCCAATCAACGTTTTCCGCCTAATTTAAAGTAATTTCAGAATAATTGGCTTGTAGAAGAAAAGTCATTGAAGATGACAATGATCATGGTGATGATGATGATGATTGTGATGCTGAAGATAAGATGGTTATTATTAATTATCACACTGATTATTTATAACAGTAATGCTTGTTTGTATGTATGTCAGCTGTCTGGTTTTGTTGAAGCTCGTCAGTTGCCGTCACTTTAAACTGTGAATAAATTACTACCAGTAATTAGATTTTTCATTTTACAGGCATCAGATAGTGTTGCTACAATTCACAGTGTTTGTGCTTGACATGTTTTTGATGGCTACGCAGGTGGAGAACAAACTGATTGGATGTAAGCCTGGTACAGTGCACCCAAGATCAGCTTCTGCAGATCGTAAAAGACGCAGCTTCTCTCCACCAGGTTCTGGTCATTAGTTACGACCAGTGCTGGGTTACGTTGTTATTAAGACAGTTGCTAGTATTCTGCAAAACAGAAAATTATGTTTAAAAAGCTTAGCATAAAAGCCGTTAGTGCAAAAAAGTTAAAGGAAGGCATTAGTTTTTGAATGCTTTTTGATAGAGAAAATTGTTTATTTGTTTGTTTGTTGAACTCTGCTACTATTACTTGTATATTTGATAATACACATTGACTCCAAAGGGGCAGCCTTACAATTATAACACTTTTTTACGTTAAAATAGTACATATTGCTGCATCTTGGACCTTACTTGAACAACTTACATGCTCCCACAGTCGCTTAAGTCAGCTGGATACGGCACAACTTTTTCTCGTTTCCCATCATTCTCAGCATCTTCCGCATTTCATTTTTTGGCCATTGACACGATGCTCTGTTACTACTAAGCTGGCAAAAACATTTAGGATTTATAGAAGTTTGCAATATTTTTAATGATTTATTCTGTATCATAAGCTTGACCAGTTGCAAGAAATTTTTGTATTGCAGGACGTTTTGGATCATATGCAGCTGATTATCTGCGCAAGTCATATGACTTTGGAACGAGCTGTGATCCTTCATGGGTATGAAATGAAAAATATGTGATATTTTTTGCAGTCGACTTCTGCTAAGCAGTTGCGCATAGGTGGGAAGTTTAATGATTCTTTTTTTGGTCTTGAGTAACAAATCTGTTTTTGCAACTGTGATAGTCAATTGTACATATTATGATTACAGCCTGTTACATGCATTTTAATAATATATATCTTGTTTTTCTACTTATTGTTGGTATTTATTCTTTATGGAATAATATTTTTGTTGTTTAATTGTTTTTCTCTAAAGGAAATACAGCTGATTGATTGGTTAAGCATTGATATTTTTCCTGGTACTTGCTTTCTTCTCAGATTAACGAAAGTTAATGGAATTAGTAAGGTACACGAAATGGCATGTTATGTAGGGATAATAATTTTCTATATTGTGCTATTTTGTACATATAAAATGATAAAATATACTAAAATACATGTTGGAGTCATTGCATCGTAGTTAACGTTGAGTCTTTTTATTTAGTTCGTATTTTTACTTTCTGATGCTATTGTCAAATGTGCTACTTGCAGCATCGTCGGTACACTGGATACAATCTGAATGGATATAGTGATGCAGGTTAGAAAATTTTATACATCCTGTCTCACTTTATGTATACTGAACTACGTGTGAAGTAAATAACTAGTTGGCAATCACTTATTTTTGTAAATTCAGACACGAGAAAAGCTCAAAACTCATCTTAACATAAAGTGTAATGCTGTGGACGTCTTAGCATTTTTTGCTTAGTTTTAGAATACCAGCCTTTGTTGAACAGTGCTGTAAGTTGGCTGTCGATCAGCTTTTAGTGTTTGATGTAGGCCTACCGTTAATGAGTGATTAAATGGAAGGGTGATTGCCAGTTATACAAGTTTGCTACAAAGGCATTTATCCCAAAAGATTACTTTGATAAACCATCAGCTTAATCTAAAGTACACTTAACTCCAAAAGTGGGTAGTTGAACGATAAATCAAAAGTAGTAGTAGACAGTTATTGTGGTTATAGTGTCAAAAATCAATGTCCCAGGGATTAGGCTGAGTGTTTACATTTGCTATAGGTTGTATGCTGTTCTGACGCTCTGTCTGTCGCAGATCTGTTGATGAACTCTCCATACTACCACTACCTGCGCAGAAACGCTCTGAGTCCTGTGCGCTACTACTCGTCGTATGGTGATTGCGCATGGTCACCGACCAGATCACAACTCATTCACGACCGCGTTGAACGTGCTCTGAGACGTGACCGCTCGCTTGAGCGACTCCGCTCACGCTATCCATACACGGTTTGTCTGTACTCTTCTTCCGTTTTTTTTTATTTCTGATTTCGTTTTTCTTCGCTTTGGAGACTGTAACGGAACTTGCGGAACTATGGTTTGTCCTTGTCTCCGTCTCTTTATTTGCTCAGTCAATGAACGTATTTAGTACAATACAAAACTGCAGTCATGGCCGGCGACCTGGACGAAAAGATCTATGTGGCGTTGTTCACGCATGCTAACCTCCAGCGAAAAAATTTTTTTTTAAAATTATAGTAGAAATGACTTAATTTTGCACTTGTCCATCACAATAAATGCACTCAATTGATGGGAGATTTGACAAGTTTGTACGTTAGTGAGAAATATGCGTCGGTTCAATGCCGTGTTTATGGCCCCACAACAAGGGAGGCTGCAAATTTTGCAAAGACCATGAAGAGCAAAGATGCCAAAATAAAAACTATAATGGTAAAAAGGGCAAGTTGACTAGGCCTATGACTGGTGATAGTTGCAATTATAGCTTAAACTCATTACGTTGCTAATTAGTATTACAATACAATACAATGTAATAAAGAATTTGCACTTGAAAATTGAAAGACAAACTGTCAGTTTAATCTAGAGCATAAACTAAAAAGAACTGAAATGTTTTACCAAAAAATGAAATGCGAGATACTAAAAATAGAAATACACCTACAACGCAAAAGCTAAAAGATTTTTTTTAAATTACTGAAATATGAAAAAAGCACAAAAAAACTAAAATAGGCCTAAGAAAGAACTGAAAATGAAAGAAATAATGAAAACTAAAACTGAGAAAAAAACTGAAATGAGAAAAATGAAAAACCGTGAGCAGGTCTGAATAACCGTGAAGTCAGTCTGAGGGCCCACTGTCTTTCTATCAGATTTTTCTACAAGCTTTTTGTCAGTAGCTGTTAGTCTACGGCTAGCAGCAACAAAACAGTTTTAGTTTGCATAATAGTCTGCATTTTATGGTGTTTTCGTTGCAGTTGATATTGTTGCATGTATCAAAGTCAGTCGTTCGGACTGTGACAAATACAACAGCTTTTAATTACAAGTAGCGTTTTTGAGCCGACCACTAAGCTGAAAGCTTAAAGGTCGGCTTCTTGTCGTGGTTGTTGTCGGTCAGTAAGTCCATCCGTCCTCTGTAAGGATGTATCATGGCTAAATGGTGCAAGATAAGGCCTAGGTTGCCATTGATCACCAATAGGAAGTCGCATATTGGTTTTCAAACTGCCTGCAAATCGTCGACTTTGGGTGACCTTGAAAGCCAGTGCGTGCTATTGTGGCTAAACGGTGTGAGATAGGGCCTAGGTTACTATTAATCACTGATAAGAAATGGTATACGCCCTTTCAGATGACATAAAAATCATCGACCTTGGATGACCTTCAAGGGCAGTGACAACCAGTATGGTCGGCCCCACCCTGTTAACAGCTGGCCTTCTTGTTATTATTGTGCACTGTTTTGTTTATTTCTATGTATGATTGTCACTTGTGCGTTAAAAGCAACTTGCTTTCTTATTTTTTTGTTGTTTGCTTACAGACAAGTGGTGACTCTCTGAGTGATCTTGAACTGGACTTTGAGCTGGCACGAAGACGAAAATACTACCTCTAACAGGCTTGCCACCCTTGAGGTTTGTCTGCTAATGGCTATGTTTTCTGTTTATTAACTTTGATAGTGTGTGGTATTTTAAATAGCTGTTTCAACAGTTTGTTTTAATCACCGCTTACCTTTACATGTTAAACTCTCAAGGACCAGTAGCATATGTAAACGTCATATGTTTCAAGAAAACAGTAATAGTACAGTAACATTTTGAAATTAAATATTCAAGTTAACTGAGTAATTTTTATCTGATGTAGGGCCTAACTTGGGATTTGTGTTTGTGTTTGTCTGCTGGATGTTTTAGCTCAAGGGTCAGTTTCTTGGAAAACTAGAAAGTCTGGATTGTTGAAGATTTGAACATGTTTATACTACTCCTTTAATATATTATCAAATTAAATACTGTTTTTTGACTGATGTCATGTGGATATGTGGCGTGCAGTGGTTACGTAGAAGTATAATTTGGTTTATTATGCAGAAGGCCTTATAGGCTGTCATACGGGTTTTTCCGTGTCTGTTTGTCTGTCTGTGTTGTGTGGGCTCTCAAGTTGAAAGTAAAAAGGCATAGATAATCCAAAATTAGTGCAACGCTCCCTCAGCAGGAATAACCGCTGTGCCAGTTTTCGTTTTGCTTACCAAACATCAAAAATTTTCAGAAAATGGTCAATATCTCACGTAAACATGACTTGCTCAACAAGTGGACCTTCAGTTAAATTTAGAGTAAGTAAGTGTTGGCGTGCATAGCTAGGCGGACGGCCGCGTAGTATGTAGGTACTAGGCTGACATATTTTTAGTAAGATTTTTTTGCTTCGGTGTTTAATGTTGATAATTTTGTTAAAGGACCTGCATGTCAGTTATCAGCGAACGCCGTGGCTAGCATTGCAGCAGCTACTTAGTTCATTGTTGAGGTTTGATCAAATGGTGACATGTTTACACGTATTTTATTTGCACAGAACAATTGTGCATTTTACAGATATACATTCTGCCAATACATGCGTTAATATAATTATAATATTGTATATGCTATATTTTGTTGATTAGTCGTTTGGATCAACACAGTGATATGTAGTTGCACATGTTGTATGCGTTTAATGAAAGTTTTTTTACGCGCGAGAGCTAGCATAGCTATAACGTGTATTAGCTATGGTAATTCTGTCCGTCTGTCCGTCCGTATGTCTGTCTGTCTGTTCTGGTGTCACGACACGGTACCGTTTCAAGACCAGGTGAGATAAAGACTTCGGGTTTTTGCCATATGCTAGCTTTATGTCTCTAGTATTTTGTGACAAAATTTGATGCCGCTGAGTGGGGGGGGTCCCCCGAACGAGAGTGAGAAAGAAAGGCAAACGCAAGCCTGACCCGTAGACCTGGCGTAAGCGTAACTCTACAGCGTTCGCATGGTGGCGCCACGCAACTAACTCGTTATGCGATCGTTGATGTATAGCCTATACATGTCAGTAAATAAAATGTCGAACTTGATCGATTTTGAACACCTGCAAACCGTTTTGCTATCCGCAGCTTATGATAGAATTAAGACTTACTCCTCAATCGCCGGCAGATATTTCGACGACAAAATTATAAATAAGGCACCTAACTTTTTACCGTACGTGATGCAAGTAATTGCTAAAAGGTCCTTATTTTGCCCCTATTGGCTTGCCTAGCGTGAAAATGGTTGCAGATAGGCACAGACATGCTGCTTATCATAACAAGCACTGGCGACGAGCATCACAGGCTGAACGGTAGTTCAAGCCCTGTGTTAACGGCGACTTCTCTTTCTTATGGGAAAGCCAAAAGTTCGACCCCCCACAGAATCAAAACCCCTGACCCGATTAAGATAAAATTTGGCACGGTTGATTACGTCGGCGAGGGGACCCGTCATGCAAAATTTTATGCAAATCCCTCCAAGGGGGGC
>Ga0209367_1010695_pt1 | contig 12271 bp, 6 predicted proteins | sample WorMetLIZISLAND2_FD_187412 | JGI IMG/M metagenome (GOLD analysis project Ga0209367, IMG submission 187412) | Marine gutless worms symbiont microbial communities from Max Planck institute for Marine Microbiology, Germany - Olavius geniculatus... ... | reverse complement strand
TTGAGCAGTGGTGTGGGGCAACCCTGCAGGAGTTAAGCCACGCTGCCCTAGATAGGCAGCGGTGGGCAGCGATAGTAACAATGGCGTCAGACACCAACGGGCATTGAGCCCACGGTTGTCGATGATACTATCTAAAGATACCTACGAAACAACTACCTGATAGTTGTGGTATGAAGGAATCATAAAAATTCAACCTTATGTGCAATTTCCAACATGAATGCAGCAGTATCCATTCCTGTCACATACATGACTAAGACACCTTCATCAACTACAGTTTCACAGTCAGATGCACAAATGTTGATTTTCAAAAACTTATTAAAATTTTTTGCTACCAGATATCGTATTTTGAGGCCAAAATGCATCAAATACCGTTCCAGGTCTTGCTGGGGAGCTCACAGCGCTCCCCTAGACGAATTAACTAGATTTAAATGGTTTTATTTCGAAGAGAAGAAAAGGAAAGGAAAGTAAAAAGGTAAAGGAGAGAAAAGGGGAAGAAAGGAAGAGGAAGGAAAAAGGAAAGGGAGGAAGCCTTTTTGGCTGACTGGCTGAGACCTAGATCCGCCACTGATAGCCTACGCAGCGATGCTACTTGCTGCTAAATGACTAAAATTTGTTAAATTTGATGTAAACACTCTTAGCCATTTTAAGTCTTTAACTGCAGACTTTAAGCTTGGTAGCTGGAATAAAAAAATCGAAAAGCGTTTGCAGTAAATTGTTGTAACGGGATGTTCTATAAATGTGCGTATGCAGCAGTTTCCATTCGTGTCACAGACATGACTAAGACACCTTCATCAACTGCAACTGCAGAGTCAGGTGCACAAATGTTTGCTCTCAGAAAAAAATATTAAAAACTAGAAATTTGGGGCAAAGCCCAACGTGAGTTTGCCCGAACGCGCACTGTCGACTTAGGGTAGCTCAACATGAGCGCTTATAACTTTGTTCGTAGTGGACGGAATTTTACATTTTTTTTTGTTCAACGCCGAAAGAATCGTTCTCGTCAACGCCGTTTAGATTTTGTCGCTATCTTCATCGGTTCCAGAGATATTCGCGGTCAAACTCGAAAGTTGTCGTAAAACGTACTAAATTTTGCACGTTTTTTGCCCTCCCAAATTTTAAGGGGGCGGTGCCCCCAAAAGTTGTACTTGCGTTAACACCCTCACCTAGAGGCACGTCAAGTGCCAAAGTTTCGTCGGGCTACACCCCCTAACTCCGAAGTTATAAGCGCTCCTTTTTGCATTTTAAGCCAATTTTGGACCCCCCTTTAAAAAAATTGTAAGGGGGCCCCCGTTTCCGGTGGGGGGTGCGCTAGTAAGACTTGGTCATTCTCTAGCGCGTGTAAAAATTTGGGGGCGCAGCACCCCCTAGGGGCCGAAATATGGTCTTCCGAAAAATACGCTTTCGGTGGGTACAATTCCACATCTAGATCTCCAAGGTTACTGGACCAAACTTTACGGGACTTGTTTCGCCTAACGCGGGAGGAATCGCTGTCGAACAAGTAACTCACCGATTTTGAATATCTTCTTCCGTTCCGGAGATATTCGCCGCCAAACTTCGAAGTCGACCGAAATCGGGCCTAATTTTGCATGTTATTGGCCCCTAAAAATTTTTTGGGGAGACTCCTCCAAAATTTTGTACCGGGATTATAAAATTGAACGCAGCATCGAGCATCGTTCAAAATTTCGCGCCGATCGGCCGACGGAGCTCGGAGATTACGCGAGGGGGAAAAAGAAATAAATGCCAGCAAAACCTAATTAGTCCGCTCCGCAAGCTATCGCTTCCGGGCGGACTAATTATTGCCACCATATGTCATATTCTTAGGCCAAAGTGCACCAAATACAGCCCCATGCTTTGCTGAGGAGTTCACCTCGCTTCCCTGGACCCCTTCACTAAATTTAAGGGGTTTTACTTCTAAGGGAAGGGAGAGGAGGAGGAGAGGTGGAAAAGAAAAGGAAGGAGATGGGAAGGAGAAAAATATATCTCCTTTTGGTTGAAGCTTAGACCTGCCATTGATAGCTCACGCAGCGATGCTACTTGCTACTAATTGACTAACATTTTTAAAATTTGATATAAATTACCATACACACTTTTTAGCTTTTTAAAAATATTTAACTGCAGACTTATGTCTAGTTATTGGATTAAAAATCAAATAGCTGGGATGTTGGGATAACGGGATGTTCTATAAATGTGCTAATGCAGCAGTTTTCACTCGTGTCACAGACATGGCCATGGCACCTTTATCAACTACAACTGCAAAGTCAGTTGCCCCAAAAAGTTGTATTTTGAAACAAAATAGATTTCTTTATATAATGTCTGAAAATAACGTTGTACATCTATAGCATTTACTGTAAAATTTTTCATTCACTTATATCAGTGATTTTCAACCGGGGTTCCGCGATCATCTGCCAAAGGTTCCTCAGCTGGCCAGTAAAGCGAAGCGAAGTCACGCCAGACAAAGTCGAAGAAAATTAGCACCGAACGAAATTGCGCTTCTGCGGGTCTATTTTTGCATATAATAGATCTACTGCATTGAATCATTTCTATTGATATTAATTTTGGCATATTTGCATTGTAAGCCTATCTTATAACGTAGGCCTCTCTATGCACGGCATTACTTAACTCCGAGGATTGGTGCATTGTCGGAACTCGGAAATAAAGAAGAAGAAAAGAAGAACGTATTGCTTAGGGTTATGGTTACAAAATCGTTTGGCCATTTACTTTGTTAATTCAATTCTTTAAGCACTCTGCTAAGGAAAATAAAAAAGACGTGTATATGTCCGAAGGCGTCCAGGTGATAAATTTTCTGGGTTGGTGGCGAAGGCTAAGCGGCCCTCGACGACCGCCTCCCCGTCGTGTTTGATTAAATAAGCCTACAATAACTTACTGCTGCCTACTAATAGTTAAAAGCTATTGCTCTTCATGGGAAACCCATCTCAGAGCCACGGAGCGGTCAAATTTCATATTGGTCACCTTCGCCTGCTTTGTCGTCCCCATGGGGGCTCTGCCCTGCTAGGGAAATGTGTCTGTAGTTTCTACCTCGCGTACCTCGCTGGAGGCATGGGGTTCCGTGAGTGACCTTCACTCTTGTTTAGGGTTCCACTGCAGCAAAAAGGTTGAAAAACACTGACTTATATGGTCGTTGTCGTTGATTCCGAAACACAAACCACAAAAATTTTTAGATATCAGATTGTTATTATGATTACTGATTAGGCCAATGCATTCAATCTACAGGCCTACATAATTTACATTATAGCCTAAGCAACGTAGACAGTGTGAAAATAGTTATATGGCGTAGGTTAATGTAAGCTACATGAAGTGTCGGCCTATTTGCGATAAAGTACAAAAATCTAAAAACAAAGAAAAATACACGCAGGTCCTGGAAACAGTCATGCAAAACTTTATGCAACACACACCAAGTCTTTCTAGCATGGTAACAGTTGAATCTGTTGCATAGGTATGGCTACTGAATTAGCTGAAGCGATAGGTTTGACAACGCAATGCGTTGGTGAAATACTCGTACTTTTACACTGAAACGTGTGTGCGATTTGTGCAAGTAGCCGATGAGTGGGACTGGAAGTTCGTGTGGTGATATTCGCCGGTGGAGGTCTTCTGTTGTTCGTTATCATCATCGTTGTCGCTGTTGTCATCTGCGTCGTTCGCAAACCACGCCGGTAACTAAATTAACTCATGCACTTCAGCCGTAATTGGATGAGAGACTGTCTGCAGACAGGAAAACAATCCCGTTATATAATCAACACCAGGGTCAAACTCAGATTTCCATCCCTCTGGGTAGGTAACTGAGTAACGTGCTGTCTGGCTGGGTTAAGGCGGGGCGCGTTTATCTGGGTGGCAGCTAGCACTGTATGATACCATATGGCAGGTAACGCTCCGAAGCATTGTGATGGGTTTCCTATCAAGAGCTATACACCATCTTTATTTTTACTTGCAACAGCAACTACTGCTGTAGCGCGTCTTAGCCATCACAATTCTGTCTGTCTGTCCGTCTGTCTGTCCGTCTGTCTGTCCGTCACAAGGGTGGATCAGTCAAAAACGGTGCAAGTTAGGATCACCAAATTTACACCTTCTGCTTCCTGAAAGACTCTGGTTTCAGAAACCGTAGAGCTTTTCTATAAATTCGAAGGGGGTCACCCCGAACGAGAGCGCTAAATGGGAGGGGATGTGAAAAATTTGCGATTTTTAGCCAACTAGTCGCTGTATCTCAGTAACGGTGCGAGATAGGGCCTAGGTTACTATTCACTAATAGAAAGTCGTACACTGGCTCTCGATTGCCACCAAACTCAATAACCTTGGATGACCTTGAACGCTAAAATAAGGTTTTTTATAGATTTTTTGGCGATTTGGCAGAGATAGGTGACGCCCTCTGGTGAGTACAAGTAAAACACTATACATATTTAGCCGCTGGTCGTCTGGTTCCTCTGACGACTGATTTTGTTTTACTGGGCTTTTCTGAAACTGTAGCCAAAAACCGTACAGATGAGATCTACGGATGAAGTCTATGGATCACTAGCGTACGACGGTGCAGCGCTGTTGCGCGTTCCCCTTTGCGTTAGCAGGGCTTTCTTGTTTACCTTTCACTGTAGGTCTGGCCTGCTGTACAGGGTGCGGCAAAAAAGTAGACCCCTAAATTTTTTCGCCGTTTTCTCAGCAACCGTTTGGGATTTTAATATAAAATTTTACAGCTTTATTTAGTGAAACCTACTACATCCAATTGCCAAGTAAAATGTGCTTCCGTTGAAAAAACACAAAGTTATGGACTTTTTAACATGACCGCCTACCGATTTTTAAGCATTAAAATGTTTAAGCTAAAAATACGTTTTAATTTTCAAAAATTGGTTACACGTTACTGCCGATGACGTCACAGTGACGTTTCGATAAACAGTAATTTATACTGTTTATAAATTGTCACTAAATTATCGTTACTTTAAAGCAATTGCCGGCTGCCCACCGGATTCATCTTCCAGCAGGACGGCACGTCAGCACACACAACGCGCAACGCTGCGCAGCGCACAGAACTAACTGGCTGCGGGCCAGCTGTCGAGATATCATCATAAAAGACAAATGGCCTTCAAATTCGGCGAATATAAACTCAATGGACTATCTCGTACGGGGTGCAATGTTGGAGACTCACCGCAAGCTTAAAACTAAGCCGAAAACAAGCGCCGAACTTAAGGAAGCGCTTCAGGTTATCTGGGGCAACCTGCCACAGGGATCGATCGACAAGGCTGTAAGAGATTTCTCAAATAAGGCGACTGGAGGCTGGTGTTGTAGCTTGGAGCTGGCAGTGAACACTTCGAACATTCGCAGTGACAATGGAATTCTGGCATCTGATCATTGTTTAACTGCGTTGTTTCAACGATGTTATTAAACTGGTGTTGTAGACAGAACATTTTTGAATGCTGAAAAATCGGTAGGCGGTCATGTTAAAAAGTCTGTAACTTCGTCGTTTTCAACAAAATCACATTTTTACTTAGCAGAAGGATTTAGTTAATAAATCCGTAAAATTTCAAATTAAAATTCCAAACGGTTGCTGAGAAAACAAAGAAAAACTTTTGGGGTCTACTTTTTGCCGCACCCTGTAGATTTAGGTCTAATTCGCGTCACGTGCGCAAGAACACGTGCTTAGCATATTTTATGCCTCCGCCGTGCATGACAGAGACTTTTGAATATTATCATTTAAACGGCGACAATAATAAGCCACGACATATTGCGTAACAGAGCGTTTAAGTTGTAATTAGATTTTAATGATACGTTATTGCAGATTTAAGGTGTAATCAAAGCGACAGAAATCAACTCAAGTGAACTGAGATTTTAAAACATTTCATTCCATGATTTCAGTTGCTTTGAACTCGCTTTTACTGTTCACGCAAGTGTGCCAGTGAAACATATTCGGCAAGTTTGTCAGTGATGAAGTACCTTTAGGTACTAGGTTTTTAAAAATTTAATTTTACTTCGTAGTGTGCCTATGTTAAGGTAATTAAGGGCGTAATCGATTTAGCAAAAACCGAAACCGATTTTCTTTCAGGGTAGAATTTTCTGCAATCGATTAAGCCGGTTTCGCGAAACCGGGGTTAATTTTTGAAACTGTCTCTGGAGCAGGTTTCGCTGGCGAAACCGGAAGCCGTTTGCTTGTTGCTGTTTTGTTTAGCCTACTTGTAGTTGAATTGTTATTACGTTCAGGAATAAAGCTTCAACAGTAGGCCTAAGATTAATTTATTTTTTCAGTAGTAATCATCATCATCTTCATCAAATAAAAATTCGATCACCATGGGAACCATGACGCTCGCCATGTTGTTTGTTTACAGTCTTACCGTCCTACGGAAACGGTTTGGTGCAATCGATTTACACAGAAAAACCCAAAACCGAAACTGGTTTCGGTTTTTCTAAATCGATTACGGCCTAACTGAGCAAGTAAGTAGTCCTTTATTATACAATGATCGAATGCCATTTGAATAACAGAAAATACAACATAGCATTACGATTTTGAGTCTTTGACAGTTACGAGCTTATCCCATTAGTGCTTGAATTATTCTATGATTTGCCGTCATTTTGGAGACGCCAGGCATAAATAGATCAGGATTACGCACGACGTCATCGGCGTTTTTGTAGCAGAGTGATCGGGCAAACAGCACCGGAGACAAACTTCTTAACTGAAGCGCCGACGGCAGGCATAGGCCTACCGCTGCAGCCGCTGCCAATGTACGAAGAAATCTCTGGTGCATGCGATCGTTTTCTGGACGATAGGCCTAACGCGTACTATAATCGTCTGCTGCCACCATCTGCCGCAGCCCACCCTGTGATACCGAAGCCACCAGACCTGAAGACGTCCAAAGCCGACGACTACGGCCATTACGTCAACCTTTAGTTTGCGTTGGTAATGCGAGCAGATGAAATTCAAACGGGGTCTTTGTTCTTGTACATGTTATTTACAGAACAGAACATTTCAAATAATATAAACATTCTACATTTAGTTTTAACGTCGTGGTCGGCACGCAATAATCCTTTTAAATTGAAAAACAGTGTGTATAACTGTCTGTGGAAAATCTACCTAAGAGCTTGTAAAACAACTGAAAAACTTGTGAATACATAACCGTAAACCTGTATCATTATCAGCAAGTGTTAACACGACATCTTGGAATTTACTGTTTACCTGTATACGGCCGAAGATAAACGGATTAGGTTTCGAAAGTCGAAAAGTCAAAGAGTGAAGGTTGCCATAAGATTAAATGTATCTAAATTTGGGGCCCCACATCTTTGGAACTTTTTTAACGAATTTTAACCAAAAAATTATGTATTGTGTGCCGAAGTCAGTAAAACTTGTTAGGTTTTTGAGATCGTGGAGTCTCTGGCAAGGTCACAGCAAAGTCATATATTTGAGTGAATGTTGCACAAGCACTAAGCAGCAACATACATAGGCCTATTGATGTTTAGCGTCAAATTGTTATCTCGTTTGACATGTAAAAGTCGCAGGCTTCATATTTTTAGATTTCAACTTGGCCCAGTCCCCCCCCCCGAAAAAAAATTTGGCTGTCGGAAAGTTGTCAGCTTCTTTACTTTATAAATTAAACCCCTACACCCCTATAAATGTTCCCTGACGCTTCTTCTTTTACGTGGACCCCCTTATATTGCCTAAATTTCTTTTAAACTTTTTATGAGCTATTTTTCTATAAATTTTTTCCCTTTCTCTCTCCTGTGTTCAGCAAATTTTATACAGTACGTTAACTCTAAAGTTGTTTTTAAAGCTTAATATTGTGAAAATAAGAATTGATTGTAAAATGTAGGCTAGCCTTTGTCTTCAATACAGCGTAAGCAGGTTTTACATTGAGACAGCAAAAACGATTGAATTAAACGCGGCTTTTTCTACGGTAATATTGTGTATTTTAAAGCGTCTGTGCGGTGAATCTTGGGAGAAAAACCTATGCAATTAGGTTATTGTCGATCTATTTTGCTACATGCAACTTGGAGTACAATGTACGCGTACAAACGGTACATGGAAATACAACGTAGTCCTAATATCAACAGAATGACTGTATTCTGGCTATAAAGTATATTTATTATTCAGATTTGTTACTCCACTCTAGTGACTTTCGTGACACATATTTTTTCAGAACGTTGCAAGACAGTTTGAACTTACATTTTCGCGTATGATATTCTGTATGTTTGTGAATAAAAGATGACCTGCTATTAAACGAGTGTCACAAGTGTTGTTAATGATTGTTGATTAATACCATTCGTACACAGTATATTCGTAGCAAAACGGATCTAAAGCAATCCTCAACTAACAACGGTTAGCTGCTGGTTTTCTACTTGACAGTAATATTACTCGTTATGGCCAGTTCACACCTACGACACCGACGAGACTCAACAGTTGAGTTGAGTCGCGTTGAGTCGACGTCGTCGGTGTGAACTGGCTATAAAGTTATCGATTTTATACTAGTCGCGCGCTACGTAGCGAAGACGAGAAGTATATGACATCTTGCATGTCGAAAAACTTCAAACGGCAATGTCTCAGAAACTTGCGATCCGAATGATCCGATCCACTTTATGCTTGATTTTTAGGGCACTTTTTTGCATAAGCGGATCGAGTAGCTTAGTTTTGGTTGAACTATCTGCGTAAGCGGATAATGCGCAAGGAGTTCGTTAGATTGGTTCAACTTAGAGCTGCGAAAATTAGGCATAACGATTAATAATCACACGATTAATCGGTACAAATTTTAACAATTAATACAATTTTGATCTTTAAACTTTTGTCAAAATCACGCAGCTGCGTTGGGAACAAGTTGCAGCTTGGCTGTCATCTTCTTTGGTAAACCGGCCGATACACCGACACAGTAGGGCCTAGTCGATGTGGTTGGCGACAAATGCGAGAACCAGTGTGGCGACGGAGTCGTCATCTAGCGAACGTCGGATACGGCGTAGTTGTCGCAGCTGGAAAAAGCACTTGGCACTCAGCGAAGTAACGTGCTTGTCCATCGACAAGTTTGGAGTGAGCAGCACTCCCAGCAAACGAACAACTTCGGGTGACTTGATGTGGGTTCTACCGAGTGTCAGAGAAGGACCACCGAAAGGAATCTTTAGTATATTGTGCTTGCGCGAGTCGTGTCAAACTGCGGCAAGTACGATCGAAGACTAACACATTTCCGGCGCCATGTTTTGCACTGGCTGGATGTCACTGACCAGATTAGGTTCCGGCTGTGCATTTAGGTGCACAAGTGTCGACGTAGCATGGCTCCTGGATACCTGATCGATCTCTGCCAGCCAGTTACCAGCATTAACGGTCGCAGGCATCTGCGATCTGCAAGACGTGGTCAGCTGCAGGTTCCACGAATCAAGATGACAACCTACGGAAACTGTGCTTTTGGACATGCCGGTCCATCTACTTGGAACGCTCTGCAGAACACTCTCAAATGCAGTTACACTGTTTACCTACTTTCAGACGTCATCTAAAACATTTTTACTATTCGTTTTACTAGCACATCGAGCGCGTTCTAGGTTGTTAACGCGCTATACAAATTACTTACTTACTTATCTACTTAACTTGACCTTGACTTTGACCTTGACCTGTCAAAAAAATGATTAATTAGATACTGGGAAGGGCAGTTTACTCCTACTGCCTATACTAATGGTAGGCCTAACACAAACCGATAGGCGGCTCCGCTCGCGACTGCGATAATAATGCCGTTTTTCGTCAGGCAGCTACTGCTTTCCTGGATATTAAAAATGACACATTTTGAGAATTTTCAAAAGATTTTTTCAAAATGTAGTTTTTGGTCAATTTTTCGACGAAAATTTTCCGGCGAAAAGAATTATTTCCCCACAATTTTCCGACAGCTTAAAATTTAGGGTGAGAGGGCAATGTCCAGGCTGTAAGTTGGAATTTTGGTTGATTGATTGATTGATTGACGTTTCGTGCAAACGCGACAGCAGTGACAAAGAAAAAGGGGAGAAAACGCAAACCGCTAGTTAAGCCATCAATCTGACCGTCTGGTGGTCATATTGCCTAGCGCGGACTAGGTTCGGATTACAAGAGACGTGAGGTACACAATAATGCTAGCGGGCGTACTGTCGCCATGCGCCGGAACGCATATCGACTCCGGGACAGGTTGCAGCAGGTATTATTGCGTCCAGACAGGTTGAAATATCGGTAGACCTGTCGATATTTTAAGTGCTCTTGTTAGCATTGGTCTGATCGACTGGCTGACAAACCGTACGTTTGTTGTCGGTCCGGTTGGTGACCCACCGGTGTGCTGAGAGATTAGCATTTCGATTTCAGATTTCTGTAGCCTGCGAGCGAACTTGATCGGCGCGCGCAAGTCCGTGCGAGCTAGACTATAGCCGCTATCGCGCCGCGCGGTTACAATACACAGCTCGGTGCGAATTCAATTCGCGATTCAGAAGCTGTCCGCTTGTCGTCGCTATAGGCCTAGATCTCTCAGTCTCAAGCGCGTCTCAGGCTGGAAAAATCGATCATTTGTAAGGTCGGTTTCTGCCGTCGATAGTTCTTACTGTTTGTTCTGCAATAACAAGCAGGCTGCGTCGACGATGAAGAAGCAGAGATATTCGCAATCGCTTGTCTACGCAAACAAGAAGGTACGTTGTACGTTGGGTCTACAAAGTACAGAAAATTTCAAATTTTTTTTGGCACTTCTCGCTGTGGGAGCAATTAGATCATGCAATACAGACAGTGCAGTTCAGTTACACTTAAATACTGAGCCGGGGTGTATTCTAAACATGTGAAGGGGAGCGGGGATGGTGTAGGCTTATTTTGATGTAGAGTACATTTTCAGAAGTGTTTATGGTTAAGCCCCGTCCCCCTGTAAATAATCTCTTGTTCAGACGTTTTTTGCGCTTGTAGCTTAAGCTGCGTTTTGGATGCTTAACATGTCTGTGTTTGTTCATAGATAAGTATATTAAAAATACGCTAATTTATGCATGTTGACCCAATACCTTTATAGTTTTAATAGTTTTAGCTAATAGTTTCAATTTCAGTTAACAGAAATTAAAACTATTAGCTAAAACTATTAAAACTACAAAAGTTTTTCATGCTCCAGCAAAGACTATCTAATTTGACGCTGAACATGTTTGTGTTTGGTAGGCCGTCCAAAACGCAGCTTTTATTTTGCTTTCGAAAACTACGATATGAACAACTATGATATGAACAACTTTTAGTCAAAAATTAAAATTGCAAACTAAATAAAAAGAGTATGCACAAGGGCCGCCCTAAATATTTTCTTGATAGCAAGATCATGGTCGAATTTTTTCATTTTTACTTTTCATTCCTCGCGCGCTGCGTTCCTGGTGCCACAGTGACATCATCAGTAGGCCTATGATAAATATAAATGTACAAAACATCAGTTTATACATTGTTAACGGCGACATGCAATGAGTGACACATCGAAAACAGCAAAAATTATAAAAAGGTGATATCGCTCACCATCACATCGTCTAACTGTCAATGTGCTGTTGAATAATATCACCTTTTTCTGATTTACATTGCCGTTAACAAGTGTATAAACTGATGTTTTGTACATTTAGGCCCTATATTTGCTGTTTTATTACAATAACAAAGTTTTTATGTTGATGGTCAATTATAAACCATCTGCTTTCCACGGCCATGAAGAAACTGAACCTTAAATATTTTGGGGTCACGATTTTAATCTTTATGGGTCACGTGACGTTATCGGAACGTGATCATCGGACTCGGTGACTTTCCTATTGGTGGTCAATGATGACCATGCATCTATCTTGCACGGATACAGAGATACGGGGCTTCGAAAATTTTCGTGTCACGAGTTTGACCTTTTGGGGTCACGTGACGTCACCGGTCACGTGACCATCGGACTCGGCGTGGGCACTTTCCTATTGGTGGTCAATGATTACCATGCGCGTATCTTGCACAGATACGGAGATACGGGGCTTCAAAGATTTTGGGGTCACGAGTTTGACCTTTTGGGGTCAGGTGACGTCATCATTCACGTGACCATTCGACTCGGCATATGTGGTTTCCTATTGGTGGTCCATTGGAACCATGCGTCTATCTTGTACCGTTACGGAGATATAAAGCCTCAAACTTGCATTTACCCATGTTAAAGGCCAAAAGTTCACTGCGCATGCTCCGTGTCACGTGACCTGTAGGCGGGGGTCCAAAATGACCACATATTTGGAATTCCCAAGTCCACATTGCCTATTCACTATACAACTTCTGTGATAAGCTACGATGACGATTAGTGGCCGTTTATAGGTGAAATTTTATACA
>Ga0209367_1010694_pt1 | contig 12272 bp, 6 predicted proteins | sample WorMetLIZISLAND2_FD_187412 | JGI IMG/M metagenome (GOLD analysis project Ga0209367, IMG submission 187412) | Marine gutless worms symbiont microbial communities from Max Planck institute for Marine Microbiology, Germany - Olavius geniculatus... ... | reverse complement strand
CAGAGAATAAATATATATATATATATATATATAGTTTCTTCACTGCACATCAACACGTCTGTAGGTGGATCATTCAGAGTCACAGGATTTACTTGTAGTTACGTTAGCTGCACTCCGGCCAGCAGGGATAAGCTAAGTCCACATGCTGCTGCTGCTGCTTGATGCGACGATTCGAGTGTCACGACAGAACGGTCTCTCACAGCGCGTACACGATCACCTGACACAACGGATCGGAAGTCATGCTGTCGAGTGGCGGATCAGAGGTACGGAAGTCCTGAAGTCGTTGTACAGTAATGTTGTCGAATAGCCGGGCAAGTTTGTAGCCATTGTTCTAGAGTTGTTGTTGTTCTTGTTGTTGCTGCTGCTGCTGATGATGATGGTGATGATGATGTTACTATAAGTCGCCAGTGCTGTGCAGTGCCGTACGTATATAGCTTTCCAGACATCGCGGCACCAGCACTCGCTCACTGTCTGACGCTCGATCTACGAGTTTTTCATCGGCAACCGCAGCGGCGCGACGACAGCGTCAGCATTATAGCATCTGATCGGTCGTTTATACAGCGAGCACAGAGCAGCAGCCTACATTCGCACTGTCCGACGAACCAGTTGCGCACAAGTAAACTTGCTGTCGTCCACGACAGATCCCGAATTCTACTTGTTTCGATCTGTTGCGCAACATAGGCTAACACAACGCAAGCAACCGAGCGAAGTAGTGGAGTATTTGTTGGCTGTAGCGGCGAAATCTAGCTTCGGGCAAAATAGGGAATGCACTCCGTCCGCTGCACGATGGTCTAGAAGCGTTGCACAGTCATCGCAAAACGTCCGGCGAACTATCTGCTCGTGACAGCTATACAACATCAGCAGCAGCAGCAGCAGCAACAGCTGATCAGCCGCTCGACATCCTAAAGGCGAGTACAAAGCGACAGAACTAAACCGAACTGGACTAAACTAAAATCCCAGCTCTGTTAAATTGCGTTGAATGGGCTGTACAAAGCGAAGAAACTGGCAGTTTATTTTGTTTTATTTCGGAACATATTGTTCCCTGTGTACGCTCCTTAGATGCAGGTGATTGTGTACGGGCTGCGAGAGACCGTTCTCTCGTGACACACGGGACGTAGCACCAAGAAGCAGCTGCAGCAGCAAAAAAGCAACGCGGCATTGCCTCCTCGACTAGCACTCCGCACACCGTGTTGCTATAGCGCTTATACTAGTCACATTAGTTCGCATTGCACACCGCGATGGACCGGCATCACGCCACGGGCTTCAGCAACAGGCCACCTGGCGAATGATCGTGTAGTCTGGTGATTTTTTTTTCTGGAAAAAAAACGTGAGCTAACCTGCTATTGAAAAGCGACTGCAGTTATTGTTTAGTATTATGCTGTTAACGGTATAGGCCTATACCATAGGCTCGTACGTACAATACACCATGTTCCCAAAATAGTGCAATGACGTTTTTGTCAAAACTTTGTTGAATTTCTACCAACTATGACAATTTTTGGCACAAATTGGCAGAAGATAGAATTAAGTAATGTTCTTTCATTTTCCACCTTAACTAGGCCTAATAGGCCTAGTTCTTGTCAATGCAAAAGCTAAATGCGGTCTAGGCCCTATTAGTAGGGTTGCATAATAATAACGTAAATAACTGTGAGGGATTCCGCGAATTGCATGCATAAGGCCTATGCAGCCCAGCAAAACCTCTTTGGCCAAAAAATACAATTTTCCACCAGACATTGCAAATTTCGTATTTCTTCAAAATAGGGAGATTTCAACCACAAATTTGGCATTATATAGACTAAAAGTTTCAGAAAACAAGATTTTTTTTCTCGAAAATTTGTCGACAACCGTTTTTTTTTGTTTTGGGGAGGTATTTGCTCTCCCCTAAATTTTATGGCTGTCGCAAACGTTGCTCTCCTCTTCCATTTAACTGCTCTTCCTCTGTCATAATCTATCTGCCAGGACATTTAATATTATTGTACACCATTTTGTGTTTTTTCTGCTGTTTAATTGGTTATTTTCTATTTTTGTTGTTTTATTTACCAGTAACGGCGAATATAAAAATTTTCAATAATGCAACTTACTGTGGGAGAATAATAATTGCGACACATTGCAGAAAGGAGTTTTCGGGAAAACACTTGTCTCTCCTTGTTGACTGTCCTATAACCAGGTGTCCGGCGTCACGTGACCAGTCACGTGGCCTGTCATCACCGGTAGCAAGCAATTAATCAATCAAAACACACTTGTATGGCGCCATATGCCTTGTAGCAATCGGAGACGCACAACGACATGTGAGGAAAAAGGGCTGGAAAAAACGTTATGTTTTAAAAGAACTGTCTTTAGGTTCTACACTTTAAAGAATTTGTTAGTAGGTGTTTTTTTGGTTTAGTGTCCAACGAACACCGTACATAAATTGACGACCCGAGAAAATCATCTTGGGGTATACACCCTCTTATCAGTGAACCTCATAATGACGTACATCGTGATTCAAAAATCACGATAAACATATAAAAATATGATGATGCAACAAATTTCACAACAAACAAGCATAACTAAATAAAACCTAAAATTGGACTTTTCAGGTTTTTGTGAAGAGTGTTCGCGTTCGGTGTGGGCCTAACGCACGCGACAGGAGTTCAGTTTTCTGAAAAAGAAAAAAAACGTATTAAAGAAGCTCGATCGATCTAAAGTTACACTCTGTACGTGTACCAAAAAGATACAAAGCCCTTGCATTGTTTATCATTATCTTTGCCAAATCTTGACCAATTTCCAAAATTTTTCCACTGATACTTGAACAAAAATTTGCCACAAAAATGTCGTCGCAGTTTCCGCCACATATAAAAAAGTGTCGCTACACTACTTTGTTGAATACTATTTTTTAAAATGTACGTTGAGGATCGAGTTTCAGCGCATTTTGAAATAAAACGTCTCGTCGAGACGAAACGGTCTGAGACCCGAAACGAGACGTTAACTAGTACGTCTCGGGACGGTTTCGACATCGAGACGCCGTTGACGCTGTTGATCAGACCCGTCGAGAGGAGAGAGTAGGGGGGTAAGTTACCCCGGGCCCGGCGACGTTTGGGGCCCCGCCGTCGCTCAAGAATATACAGTACACCAGAATGTACCATTAAAAAACAATCAGAAAATTTCTTCCGAGAGTAGACACCTGAGCAACCGCCCGCCATAACAGCCGTCGCCGAAATTTTTTTTCGGTTAGCTGCCGTTGCCGAAAAAGTTTATGGCTAAGCCGGCTTAGCCGATATAAGATTTTACGCGTAATCGTCGGAAAAAAATCGGAATTGTGTGCGGAATTGGAGTTTTTCAGTTTGTGCTTTAGGCTATTCACGTCTCGTTCATTCACGTCTAGACTATGCGTGCATGGTGGCATTAAATCTGAACACTCGTGTGTAGGCCTATCTGCATTAAAGCTTCATTCTACACTGTGTCCCAAAAAAACATCCCCAACATTTTCGACTGTAACGTGAAGAAGGGTTATCGGATTTTAATAATTTTTTACTAATATTTCTGAGACAACTCGTCGTCAAGTGACAATTTAATTTCCCATCTCACTCAACATCTGTTTCTACACTACCTAAGGAAAAAGAACAAACAAAATATCACTTTTTTATTTAATGCGACATGATTGCTTAATTAACATAACGCGTAAAAACACATTTTGTTCACATTTCTGACACTGTGGCTGACATTTCATTTAGTTATCCATTTGTTAACTGCTTACAGTAAAACTGCTTGAAGTGTTGACCCACTGTGACGCTTGTACACTGGCCCACTTGACAGCTGCAGTATCAATAATATTCTGCTCCTGACCAATACAGGCTCTACCAGTCACTTCTTGACGTTACAAACATTCTTAAACTTTTTCTGGTAGAGACACTGCTGCAAGACAATCAAACCTAAGTTGTAGAAGCCGCAGCACATCAAAATGTGTGCATAAAAATGTCACAAACAATAATACAGTGGAACATGCGTAGCATGCAGAGCAACAAGGAGGAGTTAAAGGTTTTACTTACTGCATGCATTTGTCTACAGGAGACACGGATCAAAACTAACACAGATATCCAATTTAAATACTTCTCAGCTTACCATTGTCCTGGAAATGTAACTGTATGACCCTATCTCTAACTCTAACTCTAACCGACCCTGACTCTAAAAAGTCGAAAAATGCGAGAGTCGTGATTAATTTTTTTGAGGTAATAAATGTGTGACTTGATGGGGTTAAATGTCACAAAAAGTAAAGTTCGCTACGCTCACTTTACTTTTTTCCAACAATTAGCCCTAAGTCAGACATTTATTACCTCAAAAAAAATTAATTACGACAGCAAAGAGAAAAATAGTTGCAAAAAGCACAGGACTCGAATCTGCGTCCACTCGGCCAGGGGATGCTCACGTTGCCCATTTGACTTTTGTGCATGCAGCGGCTGTCGGCAAACATGCTTCAATGGCGCTATTTATGCTAGCGCCATATAACCGTCCTATAGTTCTCGGATACCGGCCTACTGGCCGTCTATTGGTTGTTGCCCATTTCGATAGTGCTCTCCTGAGGTGCTCGTATGTTGACGCTCTACATAACGTGCTGCCATATAGCGAACGCTTGTAAAACGTTCTGCTGCAAAAAAAACCGAAACATAGCACTATATTATTAATACGATATCGCTACCGTCTGCTGGGTTAATGTTGCGATTAGAAAATATTGTATTATATCAGGCCAAATTTAATATTTCGCTCTTTACGCGTTTGCGATAAATGACAGCATTTTTTAACGCTATGGAGAAATACCTACAATACGGCGAGATGTTTGCTTATAAGTATGCGAGTTCGGTGTGGATACACGTCTACTTGTAAAATTGCAAGTAGCTTAAGCTGAAGTCGTCGGGGTGTATGGTATGTCTCAGTTTCGTTGATTCGTTATGTCTATTTTATGTGCTTGTTCGTCGTGGGCGTATAGCGATGGAAAAAAATTTTACTGGACGTGCATGGGAATGCGGAATTGTTGATGGGTATGGATGGCGATGAAAGTGAATCTACGGTAATGGGGTGGGCATGGGATAGTTTACACTTTACGTACATTACCGTGCCGCTCTCTATTGATGCCTATTTTTCGACGGGTATAGGTGTATGCTATTGCATAACTAGGCCTACTAGCAGTTAGTGACTGCAATCACAAGATTGATTTCTTAATCCAGGAATCCACGATTAAGAAATCAATCTGATCCCGTTTTCCGCATTAGGATTGTCAATTGGTCGTTTTGGTACGTCATGCAAAAGATGAGTAGGGGCCTAAGTCCCTACCGGTAAATGTTTGGAGTAACTGTGACTGTCAAAACGCGATTATTAAATTAACTTTAGCATGCTTGCATTCATTAATAATTTTCATGAGACGGCTGAAATTGTTATCTTATCATTTAGCACTCGAAAAAAGTACTATTTTAGCAATTTTTTGCAATCCCCAAAATTCTGGGATTAGGATGCCGCCAATCCCGAGATTCGGGATTGGCGATAACGGCCGGGATCCCGGGACTGCAAGCACTAAGATCAGTATGCGAATAAATAGGCCTAGGCATGCAATGCATTTTACAATGTCTCGACAACAATGTCGATAAAAAGCTAAATAATAAACATTGTACCCTATGTCTGAAATTTGGAATTTTAGGACTAACGCGAAGACCAGGTAGTCTAATTTTGAGGTTTGTTTGATTTTTCAGGAGAACGAGATGGCGAAGCAGCGTCGACGTTTAGACGAGACTGAAGTTCGCTGCTCAGAACTCGTCGACGAAAACGCACAACTCTTGAAGCGCGACGTCATTTCAGCCGTATATTTAGCGACAGTCGTGTCGTGGCCGGGGGGGGGAGTGGGCGAGCAGAGGTTAATTGCTCTTCCCCCGTAAATTTTGGGCTGTCGGAAAAAAGTGTCAGAAAAATTTTTTGTCGTCACAAAAATTTTGTTTAAAAATGCAAAATCTGAAGCCAACAATAAGCCGCATTTTGAAGAAATTTTGGAAGATTTTTTTCAGCAGACATAATTTTCCCGTGTTGGAAAATTGCTGCTGCCTTAAGGATAACTGCGGAATCGTCGGTTTAACAAGTGGGAGTGGCTGAAAGTCGGAAATTTTCGAAAGGGAGATTGTGGGTGCTAATACTTTTATGTTGGCCTTCAAATTTGCCTGCCTGCTAAACGTCTTTCAGCTTACAACGGTGCTGTGCTATTTTAACCTAAGCTGGTACCCCGTTTTATGAAATATCGTAAGCCCGAAACACATTACGATATTGAGTACCTTTTGACGACTTTCTCAGCTAATCATTATTATTATTAGGCACAGTTTGTTGGAGTTATTTCAAAACGTAATAAGGGTCCGGTTTTTTTGAGACACAGTGTAGTATGTAGCCTGCTGGTATGCAATAGTCCTATCTCCGTATTTGTTGCTTTTTGATGTATAATCTTTTCCATTCTGAACTTAATTATATAAACTTAGTTTTTAAATGCACGAAACTGTGCTTAGTGCAGATACCAGGAAGTAGGGAGTGTCTGTCTGTCTGTCTGTCTGTCCGCTGCACTGTGGTATCATACCAAGATGGCGAAAGCTAGCATCAAGGGGCGGGGTTCCAATAGGCCTGCTTGAGCCAGCTCGATGTTTGCTCGATCGTGTGAACACCCTATTACTCTGTAGCTGTTTATATTATCACCTATACATGCACCTAACCAGATGACTATGTGCATAGAACAGTAGCTATTTATATCGCTTGGCGAAATGACCACCTGCGATGTCTGTTATACTAGCGCTCATTGTAGCTTTCGAGACAGCGTTTTGTTAACATGGCGTATGTGGAACTGTCTCACATTTGACAAATCGCTTTCTCGCTGTGACTGTAATTCGGACGCTGGGCTTTGAACGTAGGCGGTGAGGTCGGATTTTCCTAGCGATAGCTGGGTTTCTTGTCTGGCCAAACTTGGGGGATTTTCATAAGGTTTCGCGACTTTTAAAAGTTCACTTGGTGCAGTACGATTACGACATGCGCTGGCCCTCGGGGATGATGGGCCGCATTGCAAAAATCTGAAAGCTATAGGGTAACGTCGAATGGTAGCCTATAGGCCTAGGCCTAATTAATTGCGCTAAGTTTTTGCACATTAAATAATAGAAAATTTGCGTGAGCGTCCAGGCCCGTCCAGAGCCACAGCGAAAGCCCGGGGAAACATTCTCGCAAAGCCGCATTAGGAAAATGTTTTTAATTTTTTTTTCTAATTTTTAAATGGCGCATTTTGGTGTATTTTATATTTTTGAGCGACGGCGGGGCCTCCAAACGTCGTGGGGTTCAGGGTAACTTACCACCTACCCAACCCTCTCGACGGGCCCGTGAGTGTCCCATGCACATTTTACACAACGTGGCCTTATAGGCCAATAGGTCGCTTTTAATGGGGCTTGTAAGCCTACCGTATTAGAAGATAGGGCCTATATTGTAGGCTACTTTGTTTACTGTCCAGCTAGTTATACACTGTGTCTCGTAAAACATCCCGACATTTTTGACTGTAACTTGAAAAGCAATTTTCTGATTTTGATTATTTTTGGTACTAATATTCATGACACAACTTGCCATCAAACGACCATTCAGTTTCCCACCACACCCAACGTTTGCTTCTGCACTACCTGGGGAAAGCACAACAAGCAAAATATCACTTTTTATACAATGTGATATGATTGCTACGCGAAAAACACATTTTGTTCACATTTCTGACACTGTGGCTGATATTTTACTCAGTTGTCCATTTTTCAACTGCCTGCAGTAAAATTGCTTGAAGTGCTGGCCCACTATGTGACTGTAGACAAGGAGACGCTTTCTCTATTCACTTGACAGCAGTAGGCCTATCGATAATGTTCTGCTCCAGACCAATACAGGCTTTACCAGTTACTTCTGACTTTACAAACATTCCTAAACTTTATCTGGTGGACACACTGCTGCAAGACAGTCAAACCTTGTAATAGACCTGCGGTTGGGGCCCACAAATTAGTACAGATGGAATTTATTGACGTTTTTCCATTCATTTTAACACGTATTATGCCTGGTCTGCTTTCCCCAGGTAGTGCAGAAGCATACATTGGGTCAGGTGCCATGCACGACTTTACTCGCAAGAGGATATGTGCATTATTGGAAAAGAAGAAGAAGAAGGTGGGAAACTGAACAGTCATTTGATGACAAGTTTTGTCTGGAATATTTGTACCAAAAATTATTAAAATCTGATGATTGGTTTTCATGTTACAGTCGAAAATGTCGGGGATGTTTTTTGAGACACAGTGTAGACACGGCGTGTTTTGCGGGCTAATACAGCTCGATATTGCTATGCTGCTGCTGTGACCATGAACGATACCCTAGACACGTACCTATACGTTGGACCACACTTGAAGTTAATTAGGTCCCTACCGCTGATATCACGTGCATGGAGTTCGTTGACCAGACACGTTCTAACCACGAGCAGTGCTTATACCATGTACTCAATTCCTTTCTACCCAGGCCCACGTACATATTTTATTTATCAACACGGTGAGAGATAGAAGTGTGCGATGAACTGCGATAAAAATAGAAATAAATCTAAAAACGCTGGGCTGGAAGGACAGAATATATCGAGGTTAAATACCACTTGCAGAGGCAGTGCCCCGCGGGGGAAAATACGGGCATAAAATGTTATCAGTCAATCAAGCAATTAATCCAAAAAATGCCACTTACAGAAATGAACAGTGGTTTACAGTATTAGTTTATGTGTAAAATTTAAGATAAAATCTTAAACCAATGTACGATTTGAAAAGAAATAAATTAGAGATAAAACGCTCGCTGCAACCGTAATGTTTAGCCTACCGCATTAACGTTTTAAACTTAGTGCTAAACAAAGTTAAACTAACGAAATAAGAAGACGAGAATTAGTAAAATAAAGGGTCCGGAAACGGTCTGTTGGCGATATTTTTGTGTGGTCGCTTTCTGGCCCGTTTCTAGACTTTAGCCTACTGCATGGTAACATGTCGTTGTGACTGACCTTGCAATATATTAGGTCTATGCTTAGACCTGGCCATGACGGCGGGCCAGCTGCCGAGATTTGAACTAACTGAATAACGTCATCATGTTAGTGATGTAGGCTACACGACATCAGAATGACTGGAGATAGATTAATTGTCGTCTGCGTCACCGGCTGTCAGCATAATGGGGGAGGAGGCGACACGGGGGACAGAGCCGTGGCTCCCCTCCCCAAATTTTGGTATAGGTGCTCCACGATGTGCTTGACCTTTTTAACATTGATTAATAAGCTTACATTTCGATTACCGGTTATCGATTGCTGTAACATGGAAACGTATAGGCATAATACTTCGTTTACACGATCAAACAATCATCAAGCAAACATCTAGCAGACATCGAGCAATTAGAGCACACGTCGTGCACGTGTATTTTGAATGCATTTGCTGGATGTTTGCTCGATGATTGCTTGATGCTTACTTGATCGTGTAAACGGTGTATAAGTTAGTACTGTTAGTTGCATTATTAGGCCTATGTCAATATACGCTGCGTTACAACAAATAAGACAGTTCTCTCCTCTTTATCATAACTCCGTCAAATGACAATAAAATCGAACAAATTTTTGCCATTCGTACGTGAAAGAATACTAGGCTAATTTAAAATATTTGAACTTCAAACTTTTGGCTGAATTGTTTAAATATTTTAAAATATTCTCCGCACGTCAGTATGCTATTACATCATAGAGCAGTAGGGCGGTAGGCGTGGTGTAGTGGTAACGCGTCTGATCCGATCAGCGAAGTTACTGTACGCCGGGCCCGGTTAATACTGCGATGGGTGACTGCCTGCGGGCAGGTAAACCATCTCGGGATGTAACCAACCGCTTAGGTCAACTCAGCCTTCCATTTCTCCGGGGTAGGTAAATCGACTACCGGCCTATCTGGCTGAGGTTAAGGCGGGGCGCGTTCACCTCTGTCAGGTGGCAGGTGATCCCATATGACAAGTGACGCTCCGTAGCTCTGAGATGGGTTCGCTCATTAAGAGCTAAATTCGGACCTTTAGCCTAACTTTTATCATGACTAGAAATTTCTGTCACCAGTTCTTTATGCCCTATATGACGTACATCTGTTTAATCAACTTGTCTGTCACTCCCGAGGGATGTGTGTAGGGGACGGATGGACCCATAGAAACCTGAACTCATCGAAGAGGCCGTTTTTATACGTTAGGCCTATCTGGCGTGTCGAGCTTCGACCTTGCTTGCGACAACTTCGTTAGCCTACATTTACCCCGCCACCACACTCACCGTGAATTAAGTGGCCCCGTGCAGAGCTTTTTTTAAAACAGTAACGTAACCAGAAGGCCCACAAATGCAAATTTGGGGACTTTCTTACGTTCTTTTTCCCCCTCTATTTTTTTCTCCCCGTTCTTTCTCTACTCTCTCATTTTTTCTACAGGTTTTTTTTTGCTTTCTTGTTTCCTGCCTTTCCTTCCCATCCTTCTCTTCCTCTCCCCTACCCCTCTCTCTTTTCCCTTCAGAAGTAATATCCCTAAATTCCAGCTATGGGATCCGGGGGAACGATGTGAACTGCCCAGTTGGGTTCAGAGCGAAGCCCCAGCCGAAATCGAATTTGGTGCATTATAGCCTCAAATATATAAAATCTGGCCGATTCTGGCGGCAACAATTTTAATTATTTTCCTAAATTCTTAATATGTATTTTTAACCCAAAAAATATGCTTGGCCATTGGAGAGAGGCGGATGATCCCTTTGTCTACGCTACTGTTTACAAATATTTTTAGAACTGCACAATGACCGAAGCGGCACCAGAGGTTCGAAAATCGAGACCGAGCAGAAGTGGGTCCTATTTTTGGGAGAAGCATTGAGCTAGCAGCTTAGGCCTAATTAGATGCAAACGAATTTTGGGAATAGAGAAGAACGCAGAAAACGCATCTTCGGGACAAAATTTAATGTTTTTTGTTTGTTTAAATTCACACACATAGGCAGGCCTACGCGAGTGCAGAAGTGCATAGTCATTCAGAACAGTAAGCCCACTGCAGTGTGCATTTTGCATGGCAAGTTTTGCAAGTGCAAGGCATGTAGGCAAAAGCGGTGCAGAAGGAACGATGGGTTCGAGGCCAGCAGCAAGAACACTAAGTGGATAAGTAAGTAAGGTGCGTAAAGTATGACAATTTTTACTGTGCACAAGAATTAAGCCAGCTTACTCTTATTCTACTCGTACCATAAAAATGCTCAAACATAATTTAAAAATTTTAGTGGTTATTTCATACAAATACCAAAAGCTGTTTGATTAGAGCACATGCATTACAAGTGACCAGCAGCCAATTAAGGCGTCGAGGCCATGCCAAGGTCGCGATTTTTTGTCATCAAGCTGTTCTCCAAGTCGAAACCAGTCGTCAGGGACCCCATCCCGTGCAAAGGCAAGAAACGGACTGCGCTTAGGGAATCAGATTTGGCGACAGTATAAAAATGTAAGTTAACTTGAGTACAGATCGCATGGGCCTAGTTTTGTGCCGAGTATAGGCCTACAGCGTGGGTGCGCGTTGCGAAATGTTTCCATTCTTTCTATACTCGAACTGTTTGTGCCCTTCTGTTTATTATCCACTGTCTGGCCCTGTTTATTGCAGCGTCTCAAATAAACGACTGAGTGATGGATTGACTGACTGAGCTCGCTTGCTTGCTTACTGTACCAGTGCAACTCAAGGAGAAATGCCCCCTCTTCGTGAGGGACAACAATTCTTGTCTCGCCCGCCCCTTGGCTACCCCTGTCACATAAAAAAGCTGACTAAGTGTCTGAGTGAGGTAGCAGATGTGACCGAAAGATAGTTCGGTATTGTCGACTGCTAGGCAGGTGTTGCGCACGTTCTATATTTACCGTTCCACTTTGGCCCTTAGTCTCGATACGGGCGTCTTTCCTTCCCTTCTCTTACCCCCCCCCCCTTCACTCTGTTCTCTTTTCTGGATATTTTCTACGCGTGCTGCGTGAGTCACGGGAACAGTGGAGGGCACGCGCTCCTCACTTCTTCGAGTGGGGACACGCAATGTTGTTTGTAATATTGCAGCCTCTATTTTTATGCTCGTAAATAAATTACCGATGCTGATTTTTTAACGTCGCTTAAACGAAAAGCAGATCTGTAAATAGTACGGCAGCAATGTGCGAAATGTAAACAATTTATAGGCCTATTGTGCCAAATCCGTATTCACTTAATATCATTTCAGTTTCACGGGCCTCGCCGCTTACCCACCCCAC
>Ga0209367_1010693_pt1 | contig 12273 bp, 7 predicted proteins | sample WorMetLIZISLAND2_FD_187412 | JGI IMG/M metagenome (GOLD analysis project Ga0209367, IMG submission 187412) | Marine gutless worms symbiont microbial communities from Max Planck institute for Marine Microbiology, Germany - Olavius geniculatus... ... | reverse complement strand
GTATCAGGTCGCTGCCGACGTGATGACTCATCTCTCCAGGTGCCTTTACCGTGACCCCTTGATGGCGGCCACCAGCATGACAGCTGAGCGCAGCGCATGGCGGGGTTACAGAGCAACATCACCGGCATCAACTGACGTCGTGACCAATCAAGTGAGCGTGCACATCCAGGTGTCTCGAGCGTCATTGGATAAGCGCCAATCCGATCCGTGTACGATCTCAGTATTAAATTAACAAAAATGCATTCGGATGACAGTCTATTATCCGAATCCAATATGCAGGGGTTTTACATATGCAGAAACAAAAAGAATTCCCATAAAACCACTACAGACAAAGACATGAAACCACTTGTAGAACTTGACGTCGTCTCGTTCGTCATCGTAGTCTTCAAAGAATTCCTTGAGACGTCGCGCTTCTTTTGACTCGTCCGACTTTCTCTCTTTCTCTCGTTCTTTTTCCTTCTCGTAGTCTCTCGCCTTCTTACGTTCACGAGACTCCCATTTCCTCAGCAGCTGAAACCGACAAAACGCTTGCACATATGCATCAAATTAAAAAAACTTCCTTTCCAAGTTTTCCAGGTTCACAGAATCCCCCAAGTATTCCAGATTCTCCACGTTTGTGGCCACCATAATATGGGTGTGCCAAACAGTTTTACGATGTTCCCTTTAGTTTCGGCTTCAAAAATAACTGCAGTTTTCAGTTAAGAATTGTGAGGGCCCTATTCGGGTTCTGACTGCTTTCAAGATGCCAGAGCATGAGATTCCCCGACATGCAGGCAACGATTCATTGAAATGCTGTTAACGCTATCGTCGACAGCCGTTGCTTTAACTAAAAAACAAGCCAGATAGCACCTGATGAACGATGTCTGCCATCTTAAAAAAGGTTAAATTAAACAATTTTTAGAGAAGTTTTTGAGCAAATTTTTTGTCAATTTTGTACGACAAGTTTTCTGCCCTGAAATTCCCTGACATCTGTATAATTTACTGACATTCCCAAGTTTTCCAGACAAGTGGTCACTCACTCACCCTGTAAAGTATGAAAGTGAGTAGTTTTCTTAACAGCACATCAGCACAAAATAGGCCATTCAGTGCCATAAGTGGTTATAACTAGTTAAAAGCAGTTAATATATGTATAAAAAGCAAAGCCAAAATACTTGCTAAGATCAAGGCTATTGAGCTAATGTAAAAACAACACTACATATGATTGTAAAAGCTGATATCTTTAACAAAAGTGATGATGTTGCGAGACGCAACATTTTCAAAAACATCCTTGAGTGTGTCCACTCCAAAATATATCTGACATGATGCACTGTAACGAGTGCAGTCTACCAAAATGTGCTTGACTGTGAGTGGAGAATGGCAAGCTTGACATACCGGTTGACTCTCTCCCTTTAGAAGACAAGAGTTAAGTCTTGTATGACCAATTCAAAGACGGTTGATATGGACTAAGTCGTAGCGGCTTAGTGATGAACTGATATTGCGACCAATGACCGGTTGCACACTGTAGAGTTTATTTGATGTAGACTGATCCGCAATAAGTTGTTGCCATTCTTTAACACAAAACTGGTTGACACAAGTTAACAATACGCTAACTGGAAATGTCATGTTGGTGATGGCGACATCCAGTCCTGCCTTAGCGGCGATGTCAGCATCTTCGTTTCCTTGGATAGCCATGTGGTTGGGAATCCAGAAGAAAGTTAGAAATTTACCACTGTTAGTTAGTTGGTTGTGATCTTTGAGGATCTTCAAGATCAGAGGATTTTCAACTTTTCAGCTCTCAGTTGCTTGTAAGCTAGACAAAGAGTCTGTGAAAACCACACAATCTTTGCTTCTTGCACAACGGATGATGTCTAGCGCCATGTCCAGTGCATGAATTTCGGCAGTAAAAATGCTAGCATTGTCAGGTAAGCGAACTGTTTTGACAGAGTTGGGTGCAACAACAGCGGCAGCTGTTCTAATTCCATCCTTGGACCCATCTGTGTAGATCTCTACATGGTGCGAAAACTCTGAGCGAAGCTCAAAGAATTTGCATTTGAACACTTCTGGGTTAGTAGTTGTTTTATCGTAACAGCACAAACTGAAGTTGCAGTTTGGGCGTTTCAGAAGCCAGGGTGGAATTTTGGAAACAGTTGTAGGTAAGACATTCTTCTTCCTAAAGCCGAGATTTTGCAAGTCATCTTCAGCTCTAAAGCCCAGTGGGCGAGTTTGGCTCGGCTTATTGTCAAACTGAGTTTTGAACTTTGAATTAAAAACTGAATTATATGCCAGGTTAATTGTATTAGCCCTGAGCATGAGGCAATACTGCAAGGCGAGCTTTTTACGTCTCAAAGCCAGTGAAGGTACAGTAGCCTGAACACATAAAATGACGGCTGGAGAAGTCCTAAATGCACCCAAACACAAGCATAAAGCATGATTGTGAATGGGGTGAAGGATCTTAAGGTAGGAAGGTCTAGCTGAACCATACACAATGCAGCCATAGTCCAACCTTGACCTCATTAAAGACCTGTAAAGGTGCAGAAGTGTTTGTTGATCTGCTCCCCAAGAAGTGTGAGCAACAACACGTAGTAGATTTATAGCTTTCAGACATTTTTGCTTGAGGTAATGAAGATGAGGTATGAACGACAGCTTGTGATCAAAGATCAGACCAATAAATTTAGTTTTCTCAATGACTGGAATAGGCATACCATTGAGAGACAGCTGTGGATCAAGATGTGGTTGTAGTAGTACGTTGTAGTAGACGACAGAAATGAATACAAACTGTTTTGGAAGTTGAGAAACGAAATCCATTGGTATCAGCCCAACACTGTAGTTTATTGAGACAGCGCTTTAGTGTGAAACACAACTGTGTGTAGCGTTAATCATAGATGTAAAAAAACATTTTTTTACGTTTTTTATTCTTGCCACGTTTTTTTACGTTTTTTTTATTTTGCTCAACATTTCTATTTTTTAAAACGTGCATTGAAAATCCCATCAAAAGCTTCGTGAAGCACTTTTGGAACCACAGAAATGAATTAATAGGTCATAGTGATATAGCTTACTTAGTCAGTTCAAGTATACTAAATAAGAAGTTTTCAAACTAGTATATAGTTTAATGCTATGGTCTTACGACCACATGGTTAAATTAAAGTTAAATAAAGTTCCCTCTGTCTAAACTATGATTCCAGGTATACTGCACTTACAGCATTAGGCAAGAGATTGAACAAATTTTGGCCAACGTTTTTTATTCAACGTCTTTATTTTAACGTTTTGTAACGTTTTTTATTTATCCTGGAACGTTTTTACATCTACTGTGTTAACAAATATACATCCATCACTGCTAAGTGTACCTCCTGATAAGCGGCTTCCTTCTCCCTGAGTCGACGTTCCATCTTCTTGCGCTCGTAGGCCTCTTCCTCATCCTCCGCATCCACTTCCCTCTCTCTATCACGACTCCTGCACACCCCATTTTCACACTTACAATAATAATATACATTTTAGCACTATATAATAATAATAGAACATAATATACACTGATAATATAATACACAACCTTCGCATCAGCCTCCCACTCACTATTATGACTCATGTACATCGTACAATCATTTTAACACAACAATCTGAACACATCTTTAGGTCGTAAACCACTGGTGGAGATAATCAGCATATAACCAAGATGCCAATGCAAATAGAACATCATACTACCTGTCGGAGGGTGAAGTTCGTTCCTGTGTGCGCGATCGTTTTGATCGGCTGTCCCTCTCGGCGAGGGCGCGTTCTTTTTCGCGTCGTTCGCGATCACGCTCTCGCTCTCGCTCACGGTCGCGTTCTCGTTCCCTCTCCCGTTCTTTCACTCGTTCTCTCTCACGGTGTTCACGCTCACGTTCCCTCTCTTCATCCAGCCGTCGACGACGTAAAACATCGCGCTCACGCTCGCGTTCTAACTCTGCCTCGCGTTGTTGACGTTCTGCCTCTGTCTCCTATGTAAACGAATAAATAAGTAAGTAGTAGTACTGCTACTAGTGGTAGTAATAGTAACTGTAATGGTAAATAAATAGTAATAAATAAGTAATAGTACTAGTAGTGAACAGGCACATCACACAATGCACTAGCACTGGTCTCTCTCTCTCTCTCATTCCCGGTCAGGGGGGGCGGGTCACTGCCCCAATCCGTTCCAGGTAGCTCCATAAGCGTCGTGGGTCTGTTGTAAAAAAGTCTCCAGGCCATGTGTCCTCTCTGGCCTGATCGTGGGCCGGACATTGGAACACCAGATGTTCAACTGTTTCTTCGACGCCTCGACAATGTGGGCAGATGGCCGAGTCCCAGCGTCCGATACGGTGCAGGTAAGCTGCTGCCAGCGAAGTATGGCCAGTGCGTACAGTGCCAATGTGTAATCCAATTTCCGGGGAGCTTACTGTAGCCCTGGTCTCGCAGTGTAAACTGGTGTCTGGCTGAAAGCTATGGAAATGGAGATCAGTTGCGCTCTATGGGCATTATGGCTTGGGAAGGGCTTTACGTTTTTACTACTAGTAGAATGATTAGTAGTTTAGTAGAAGTAATGGTAGACTGGCAGCATCTGTAGTGGTAGTAGTAGTATATGAGGTTTCTGGTTGTGTATATTATTCAAGTTAAAATATGTAATATTATAAATTGAATTAAGAGACAAACACTGAATGCAATAGCAGCCACTCAGTGCTTATGAAGGAGACCACTTTACTGCACTGTATTACAACTGAAATACAAAAAAAACTAAAAGAACCAAAAGGGTAAAAGCAAACACAAGAAACAAGGCATTATGTAGCTAAAAGACCAAAGGTCAGTGCTTCATTTGCATCAACAAAAACAGTTTCGCTGATCAAAACTTCATTATAACACTGCAACAAAACAGAAGTATGCAGTCAAATGAAAAATATCTGGAGATACTGCATTATTATGGTCACATGCAGCATTCAGAAATGTCTCCAATATTACCACAATAGCCACTGTTATCACTGTTCCTGTTTTATCGACCCATTTTGATGCATTACTAACAGTCCCCAAATTATGTAAACTCTTAGAAATTGTTGCGGCCTATCGGTGCAATTCAAATAAGATTGGATTAGATAAACCAATCAGACGTACTTTATGAGCATCTCGGAAGCTGCGTATTTCACGGTTGATCAAGTCTTTCTTCGTCTCCTCCAGATCCAGCAGTTCCAAGCTCTGCACAATACCACAACACACTGCTATTCACTGTTTACTATGGCGACAGAGCACCCGGCCAGCAATAGGCATAATGGCAAAAAACCCACATAAAAACTCAATCCAAGTCTACAGTACTTTCTAGTTCCGCCAATAGTGAAATATGCTTCTCAAATATTTAAACCAGTACAATTTACAGATCTGTTGACATTCCACACTGCTGGAAGCTCAGTACCTATATCTGATATAGATACATTATCTGGCAGCGTGCATTCACTGCATTGTAATAAGACGTATACTATATAACACATGCAACACGCAATTTGTAAGTCTTGCAGCTACAACAAGCAACAAGCAGGTTACAACATAGTATATCACAACTGCCAGAGATACAACCCACTGAGCTGGAAATTTTATTTTAAAAAGCCCAGCTAATGCAAAGGGGAACATGCAACAGCGGTGCACCATTGTACGCTAGTGATCCATAGACTTCATCCGTAGATCTCATCCGTATGGCTTTTGGCTGCAGTTTCACAGAAAGCCCAGTAAAACAAATTCAGTCACCAGAGGGTGCCAGATGACTGGCGGCTAAATAATCTAGTGTTTTACTTGTACTCACCAGATGGCGTGACCTGTCTCTCGCTCTGCCAACGCCGTATCGGCTGGAAGTCGCAAATTTTACCTACCCCTCTCTCATTTAGCACCCTCATCCGGGGTGACCCCCTTTGAATTTATGGAAAAGCTTTACTGATCCTGAAACTAGAGTCTTCCTGGCAGCCGACGGTGAAGATTTAGTGATCCTAGCTTGCACCGTTTTGGACTGATCCACCCGTGTGACGGACGGAGACAGACAGAATTGCGATGGCTAAGATGCGCTACAGCAGTAACTGCTGTTGCGCGTAAAAACCAAGTTCTGATGTATAAAATGATCGAAACAGTCGACGTAATTCCCCTGTTCTGGCAGCATCATGTAATGCAATTGTTTCACTGCTACTCCATGTGCCTACCCACAGAGGGATGGCCAGGCTGAGTTGACCAGGGTGGCTGGTTACATCATCTCAGCACAGAGATGACACAACCAATGACATTGCTGACAGACCAAGCCACCAACCTTATTATTGGCAAATGAATAAAAAGAATTAAGTAAAAAAACAGCTTACACCGTCAGGCTGGTTCATACGGTCGTCCTTTAACTTTGGCTTTTTCTTTTCCTCTGCTTCAGCCTCAGCAGCTACGGCTGCAGACACCACATCAACAATCTGTTAGTGAAAGGTTAAAACAGTTAATGATAATAATCTTTCAGCATCGTATCCTTTTTTAATTCTGAGTATTTTGATTAAACATCGATCTTCTCTGGATGCCATTTTATACGTTTATCGACATTCAACACGAAATGACAACAGCTGATGAAAACGTACTTTCTGTTGGAAATGCAGATCTGTGAAATTACTCGGAGAAAAATAAAAAAACTCTTATACAAAACAACAGATTCCTATAAAATTTTGTGTTGGTGACTCAAAAGGGATATCACACTGTACAGTATGAGTAGTTTTATTCATACGGGTGCAGGTTTACGATTGTTATTACAATATGGTTAGGGTCTCACTTCTTGCGGCATGGGCAAAATTAAAAGCAATGAGAAATCAACATCTCCTGTCAGAGCCTAATTATCCATAAATGTTCATATTTATGCATTATTTACACCTAAATAGAAATAATAATCTATGAGAAATCGAGCTCACCAGCGGGTAGTTCTTTACGGAGATCACTGACGTATTCAGTCATGATATCATGCAGTCCCGTCTTTGCCACGATGTCCCCTTCCATAGCCGTATTATCCCCATCAATCCCATCATCCTCTTCATCACTGCCCCTCGTCTCCCCCTCTTCCTCTGTGTCTCTTCCCGCCTCCATATCTGACGAGGAATCTTTCTTCCTGTCCTTCTGAGCATCCTTCTTCTTCCTCTTGTGCTCGTCAAGCAGGCTCTTTGTCTTTGCATCCACTTTCACCTGACACAATACAATAATACAAACAGAATACAGTGGTTTTAGCATTGCAGCCTTCACTACCCTCTAGCATCCGTAGTTCTACCTCTGCAGACACTTTCCGTCGCCTCCTTAAAACTCAGTGCTTCCAGCAGGCCTACTGCTCCCCCTAGCGGCTCAGCCAAGTGCCTCAGATTTGGCCATTGGCTGATATTGGGCACTCTAAATATTCCATCTACTACTACTACTACTACATGCAGATTGTAGAACATAGACAAAATGTGCTAAATCCAATTAATGGGAATGCTACTGCTTGTCGTCACATCAAAATTTATGTGAAAAAATGGCTAAGATAAAATCTTATTAGACAAAGAGCCTGGATATATGAAAACTCAGACTTGAAGCCAGATGCTTAACTGATAAATGTGAAAAACTTACAGACTCAAAAATGTTTCAAAAAGCAACAATCGCTTACCACGAGCTTCTTATCGGCAATGAGCCAGTCATTGAGTAGCCTCATACAGCGTAGTGTGGCCTCGGGGTCTTCAAACTCACAAAAGCCGAACGCCTGCAATTTGCCCGATGCGCCTTGTACACGCTTCCAACTCAGCACGTTCCCACATTTCTACTCCACATACATAACATAGCTCAGGTAAAGTGCCACGTAACACAAACGGACGGCATACGTGGAGCGCTCATCTCCCATGCGTACGTTGGCCGGTGAGCCCGTCAGTTCGGTGGATGAACCACTGAGTGAGTCCGTGACGCAATGGCCAGTGCGACACCAGACCTACGGTTACCTTTCCTGCTCTTTGATTACAGGTAACAAATTATACTGCTTGGTGAACTGTTACAGAGGCACATGTGTGCGAACTGCTTGCCCAGGGTTGTTAAATGGCAGTGCACCATGCGAAAGTCGAACCAGCGACTTTGCGATCACTAGTCTGACATGCTATCATTACATCGCCAAGCCAAAACAAAATATCCAAGTGTTTTCAAATGCCCAGCTCGATGGCTTTTATTGGGTTTGGATTTTTAAAAAGTTTTAACGATTTTTGTAAGAAGGCACAACTTAACAGGTTTTTGGGATTTCTACAGATTTTCAGTTGTTTGCTTCCCATGGCATAGACCAACGATGCTACCAAGTATGCCTAGTGTAGCAGAAATAGCATAAGCTAAAGCATGCAAGTGCTACAGCTGTAGACATATTGTGAAATCTCAGTGTTATGGTGATCAATAGCAACCTGAAGCATTTGTCGAATCATTGTGTCTGGTGCACGATCGCTGATGTTACCGACAAAAACTGTTGTCACTGGAGGCTTGTCTTCCTTCAGCACATAACAGCGTTACAAGCATCAGTTACTATTACTACAACTACAACAATAACTACTACTACTACTAAGAAGTTTCATGAGAAATTTTTTCTCAAAAACTTTCATCAGAAAATGCAAAGTCTGAGTCTGAAAAATCACTATTCTGAATAAATTTAGAGGCAAAAGTAAGAATTGTGAGCACCCGTAATCTCCTCTGTTGGAAATTTTCAGCTGTCTGCCAGAATTCCATCGAAAATTTGCAGCACTGTCAGTTGAAAAACTGCAACTTACGACCCCGCCTACTTTTTTAAAAATCACTACGGCGCCACTCCCCAGTGGTCTTCAGCTACTAAGTGTCAGAGTGCCCAGAAATTTGACTGCTCGATTCTTACTTGGTATTCTATTCAATACAAAAAGCCCAGCAGCCACTCGGGTGAGCCGACTGTACCGCTTATATCCAAAAGCCAGCATCTGACTTCCAGTTGTGAAAAGAAAGTGATTGCCCACTGCCCAGTGACTGCAGTCCCATACACGCCACAGTGACACCAACATATTGAACATTACAATTAATGCTAAGATAGACGGTACAGTAATTCTGCACATGTAGGCTTAAGACAGCAACTTTGCATTCCAAATTGCAGCCAAACCACTGCACATAGTAACAACTGTAACATGGTTAGTATTGACAGCCAACGGTACCAATTCCGACCCATACAATGAACAGTTTAGCCACAATACATGTGTTACACATGACAAAGAGACAGATATACTCAAGGCCTGATGCAACAGTCGGCCAAAAATACAAAAAAATGTTCATAAGTAGCATGCTCACTTCTAACTAACATCTTATCAGAAAATGGTTTTTACCTGTTCCGGCTCCATAGGCAGAGGTTCAGATGCAAGCAGTGGCTGCTTGGCTGGCGTGGGTTGCTTTGCCGGCTGGGTAGTCTGCTGTGTCGGTGGCTGATGCATTATGGGTACTGCCTGGGCCGGCACTGCTACTGGTATAGTCGCAGGCTGCATCATCTACAGCAAACACACAAAATTTATGGCAGTAGTAATTAGTAGTAGTAGTAGTAATTGTTATTAAACATCACTTGCAGTTAGACAGTTGAGACACCCAACCTAAAAAAAACCTGCTAAAAACCCATCCTAAAGTTTGAGTCTAATTTTTGCACTTCACAGCCTAATACTATAACGCAGTTACAATGCAGTACAATCGGATGACGAATGTTAGCAAATAAGACCGTAAATACGCAAAATCTATACTGCGTAAGATATATAACAGGTATAAATAACGGCAAATGTATTTAAAAAACACAACTATGAAAATACTTACTGGCACTAGACCCATGCCAAGAGGCATCATCCCTAAATACACAACAAACCACAGAAACAGTTTAACAATTATCATTAGTCAATAGTCATGGGCAATGTCTGCTGAAATGCAAAAAAAGCATATTATTTACTTGGCGAGTTGTATCTTTTCAACCTTTAACAGCTGCACTTTGATAAAAATATCTACAGTGCAAAATGTATTGTATCCATCCACATAAAGCAGTGTAAAACCAGCAAAGTCGAAAAAACATGAAAATATTTCAAATTATTACGGCCGAGGCCACATAAAAACATGGTGGTCCTTTAAAGCCGATACAAGCTAGTGGTGCAAATCAAACATACAGACTCATGGTGACCTCTCTCCAGAAATTATAAAATTCTGACAATTCCTGACATTTCCTTGATGACTCACACCACTCCTGGCCATTTTAACTAATACTCAAATAGGGTAACAGAACCCTAGTACTAACTAAAATATAACACAGGTAATATAAATACTAAAAACTAAAACACGGGTAAACAAAATTCAGCAATAAACAACACAAAATAATTACCATTTTTAAGAAAGTTTTAGGTCAATTTACCCTAATATTTCCCTGATTTTGGCTGAAATCCCTGACATTTCCCTTTCTTCCAGACACCAAACTAATACAGACCCATGGGTGCATAGCCGAATGCTGGTGGCATGATGCGACCGGGAACCGGCAAGCCCATTGGAGGTCTCGGCGGAAATGACATCGTCTGTACAAACACATAGGTCTGCATCATTATATGGTCCTTGATTTGCTGCAGAAAAAAGGCTTGCACACCAGACAATCTGTGGACTGGTCAATTTCAAAACTACACTTCAACTGGTCTAACCTTACCTGATGCACATTAAGATAACCTCTGACATAACTGTTTTTGCGCAGCATAATGATAATGATATTAAGTTGGGGGAAAAGTAGCCTAACATCAATGCCATATTCTCCTCAGTTGTGGCAGTGAATACCAAAAACTACCGAAAACGTATTTGGTAGTTTCTGGTAACTCTAAATCTCAATAAAGCCATGGGCTCAAATACAGACTGGAAAATGCGATTATTTGAATACAGCAGACTCAACACAAACACATTGGGGCTAAGGTCCGGTTTTTCCATGCACATTTGATGGCCGATCAAATTGATCTCCGATCAACTTCGGTACTTGATCTGAGATCATCTCAATAACCGTTTTTCCATCGCCAATTAGCGACTGATTCTCCATCAAATCTGCCATCAAGTTGACGGCCGAATATTGGCAGATCAAGTCAGATAACTGACGATTAAAAGTGGCGATCTGCAGTTCATTGCTTATTCGCACCAGAAACATCACTTCACGTCGCCGGTCGGAACGGCAATTCACGCATTAAAATGAAGTTCCAGGCATGGCGATCAGTCACTACTGATCCATTTATACTGTGCATGGGGATTGGAAAGAAATAAAATGGATAAACGCTCCCGTAGGCCTAATGATTTGCAATAAAATGTATTTTTGACAGCAGACGATACGTAGGCTACAATATCATTGATATCGTTGCTATGACGACGTTTACTGGCTACGGCGTCCACTCGCAGCGCATGCTGGGTAATTTAGCGCAACACTGCAAATTGAGGTCAGCTGTCAGCCAATCAGATTGGCTCAGTTGACGGCGGATCCGCTAATCGCCGATCACGTAATTGGAGATCGAAAATGCCTGGAAAAATGAAACACAGTTGATCGACGATCAATTCTGAACATCAAGTTAATCGAAGATCAGTAAATCGGAGATCAAATTTGATTTGATTGGAGATGGAAAAAACGGACCTAAGAGTAAAAAGCAGATTGCGGATCTGCAGATGTCGCAACAGGCAACGCTGTAATTAACCTAAAATTTATTACTTTAACTAACTCCTGACCTTATTCATAACCCTATCCTTAGTACTAGCCATAACCTCGATGTAACATCAGCTAATGTGATGATACGCTTTCTACCAGAACCCACACAATAGTGCATCCAACTGATGGTAGCATAATGCAACCATGAACAGGCAAGCCCATGTAGTTCTCGATTAGGTTTATGGTTAGGCAGTATGTACTGAAAACTACCAAAATGCTGAACCAGTATTTAGTGCCACCTTATTTTAGCATCTAAGACAATATTTTCTCATGGAAAAATCTACACTGTGAACTACAAAAAAGTGGAACCGTTTTATTTTTGTAATAACTTTGTCAAATATAAACGAAATTGGATAACATTTGGCATATTTTTAGCCTAGACATTTATTGACATGGGTGCATATTTATTTACTTATTTAAGAAATCATTGTGGCTGGGAACCAGCTTACTGTTGACTGGGTAGTGTTCATCTTCCAGCAGGACAGCGTGCCGGCACACCGAGCACAAGACACAGTGGCCCTGCTTGCACACGAGACACCCAGGTTCATCGGTCCAGATCTGTGGCCTCCCAACAGCCCAGATCTGAA
>Ga0209367_1010689_pt1 | contig 12277 bp, 6 predicted proteins | sample WorMetLIZISLAND2_FD_187412 | JGI IMG/M metagenome (GOLD analysis project Ga0209367, IMG submission 187412) | Marine gutless worms symbiont microbial communities from Max Planck institute for Marine Microbiology, Germany - Olavius geniculatus... ... | reverse complement strand
GTTTAATGCTGTTGTCATACGACCACACAGCTGAATTAAAATTAAATCAAGTTCTCTTTATCTAAACTATTATTCCAGGTATACTGCGCTTACAGCATTACGCATTAGGCAAGAAGTTGAACACATTATGTCCAACGTTTTTTATTCAACTTTTTTAAACGTTTTTTTATTCTTGCCACGTTTTTTTACGTTTTTAACGTTTTTTTATTTTTCCTGGAACGTTTTTTACATCTATGTTTCTTGCAACACCAAAAGCAACTCCGCCTTTGAAGTATCGTCATCGTAATTGAGTATTTTTCAAACACAATATAAGTCTTAGTAGGCGCAAGTGCGCTACAATTAACAGCAATTATGGGATGTCAGCAATGTCCTACGCGCCCACGAGACGATTAAACTCGACTCGATACATACTGAACCAGGAGAGTAGCAGTAGTTAACGCACATATTTTTTTTACGTAGGCTACATAAAGAAAGCAAAATTCGATAGATTGCAGACACTCTCCTTGCCGTGGCAAACACAGCGCTTTGAGTGGCATTTTGACGTCGCCGTCCGCAGCTGTTTCTTGAGAAGTTGAGACTTGAGACTTCTTGAGACTTGCCCTTTGTTTGACATATTATTTAAGCCTATTAATGATAACACAAGAGTATGGTATTTAATGTTTGCTGCACTCTTTCACCATGCTGACACTGAAAATTATGTCAATGTCTAGCGCTCGATCGATTCTCGTGTAACAGTATAGTGAAGGGGAAACGTCCGGGAAGGGAACATGTCCAGGGGGAAATGTCTTACGCCTAGCGTCTATCGTGCTTGTTCACGTTGGTGGATGATTGCTTGAATACTCTCAGCATTATATGCATGCCATGCAGCTGTGACTAGGCCTGCAGTAGGCCTACTGAACAGGTTGACTATACCATTAGGCCTCTACTGTGTGAGAACCGTACATTTGTACGCATATGACCGTAGTTATTTCCTTATTTCCGTGTTTAGGCTATTACTTTCAATTTATTTATCGTTTATCTGTTTTCTTATGTTACTTTCGTTATTTTGTTGTCAGATTTAAAGAAAGTGAGAAGTTCAAAACGGTTCAAGAAAATTGGTGTTTTGAGTGACTTACATTACTCGACGGAACTGTTGTTACTGGCCGCACTATCATGCAGCAGTGACAAGTCATTGAAAGAAAGCTGCAAAGATGACTCATCCGTTTGAAAATAGGGCAACATACGGAATGACTGATTCGCGTCGTTATAGTAAGATTATATTTCATGTATTTTGTTTTAAAATTTATGATATTACATTGCTTAAATTTGCTTCATTAAATTTACCTTTTAATGAGGATTTCTAGTGTATGATTTGTTTAGTCCTAGGTCTAGTCTTAGTCTTACTTTTAGTCTATTTAGTTCCCTTATTTGTGTTAATATTTTAAATTGTATTTTTCGAGTTGCATTTTGTGTTTACTGCTCATGTTGTGTACGTATTTTATCGTTATCGTTATGTTATTGCCACTATGCCCTATTGGTGGATACTGGAACGAAAGAAACGTCAAAATGGACGGCTACCTTGCGCTGGACCTGTCAAAGTGACCAAGAGATGGTGGACGGCTGGAATATATGTATAAGAAATCTTACCTGGCAACAGAACGACTACGACTATCACCTGAAAACAACCGAGTTGGACGGAGGTGCGTTTACATTATAACATACTTGTGATCGTATTTTATTTAAACGCTTCTCTTTGCTGACTTGGATTATTTTCAATATTTTAATACAACAAAGTATTACGTATTATTGGCTTGATAAATAATTGTAGATTGTGTATGCCCATTGCCCATCAAAGAATGGTGAACATTATATCACATTTACGTGTTGAATATGCAATTACGCATCGTTTACATGTTGAAAGGTAGCAGTGTTTAGTGTTTTTTGTCTATCAGATGTTGTAACATTGCTGCGTAAAAATAAAAAGTGAGAAATTTCCATTTTTGTGCATTTTATGTCATTTGTGGATGTTTAGTTATGAATGAGTACCCAATTCCATTGGAGTTTCGACCTGGCAACAGATATGAAGCGACCGTCTATGGATATCGATATAACAGTAGTGGCACTGAAGCTGTGTGCGAAAAATCCGTCGAGTTCAGAGCTGGTGAAAGTCAGTAAATGCTTTCTGTTTTCGTAGCCTAAGTTTGTTGCCTGTAAATGACTACTCGCAGCATTAGCTGTTTTAGCCGTTGCTGCAGTATGTGCATGCATTGGACCCAGGCATTGACGCGTTCGCGACTGATGCAATTATTCGACTGACTCGATCGTCGGCGCGTAGCATTTTTACGCGCGAAAGCAGCTAGCCTACTGCTTTAGCACGTCTTGGCCTTCGCAGTTCTGTCCGTCTGTCCTCTGTCCGTCTGTCTGTCACACGGGTGGATCAGTCAAAAATGGTGCAAGCTAGGATCACCAAATTTTCAACGTCGGCTGCCTGGAAGTGAAAGACTATAGTTTCAGGAACTGTGAAGCTTTTCCATAAACTCGAAAGGGGTCACCCAAACGAGGGCGCTAGATGAGAGGAGGTAGGAAAAATTTGCGATTTTCAGCCAATAAGTCCCTGTATCTCATTAACGGTGCGAGATAGGGCCTAGGTTACTACTCATATTAATCACTAATAGGAAGTCGTACACTGTCTCTCGATTGCCACCGAATTCAATGACCTTGAATGACCTTGAACGTTAAAATATGGTTTTTATGGATTTTTTTGGCGATTTTGGGCTGCGAGACACATTGCAAGAGCGAATTGCGCTGAATTCACTACAGATAGACCTGACAAGCTGCGTATGAAATTTTCAGCATTGAACGTAGATTTCAACCGTTCAAGTCTCGATCTTCTAGGTTCAAGGAAACCTGCACATGACAGCATCAAAGAGCGGTATCTCTTAAAAGTCGTTATTTTACCTCAAGTCTACCATAAAAACGGTTGCAGATAGGCATGGATATGCCGCCTATCACAACAAGCCCTAGTGACGAGCTTTTTAGTCGGATCAACATTGACGACTTTGAAAGAGCATGAGCTCCAAAAGTAAGGGGTTTCATTGTTTTTTTGCAATTTTCGGCTACGCCGTGCACTTCAAAAGTGAATTACGATGAAATGGCTGGAGCTAGACTAAGGCAATTTGCGAACATTAACTGCTGTAGGCTTTCGCGCGTCTCATGAGCATTAGCTCTAATTTCTTGTTTTCCGATGGCGGCGGCGTGACGGTTTTTCGATGGCGATTGCGACGCGGTTGATTTGCAAATTTCCTGGAAGTGATAATTCTGGACATGTGTACGCTACTGACCATCTCTTCGGCGTCTTCGCTGTGTTTGAACTACAGGGTGGGCCAAAAGGAAGTAAGGTATTGCACTTTGTGCATATCTTCACTAAATATCGATCAATTTTCACAATTTTTCCACCAGTAGACTCTGTAAGAAATTTGCTACTCACTGGCAGCACGCCACACTTATTATGTCGCTACATTACCTTGTAAAATATAAATATCCAAAAACGTACAATGTCTATAGATGGACAGAAGGTCTAATGGTAAATTTTTAAGTATTTAACTTAAATGTTTAAATATGAGTTATAGTGTTCAAAAAATTAGAGGAAATATTAAACATTTTAAAAAATAATTTGAACGATTTTACTGTGTATTTATTTTCAATGTACACTAATGCTGACTGATGGCTGCAATCTTGCTCAGTTAACTGCTTGAGCATAGAGAGCAATGTACTTCAATTGTGTGGCCCTACAAGCTGTGCGCTATTTGTTTAAAAGACGAAAATTTACTCCGTATGTACATCTAAACTTTTTTGACACTTCACTTACTATAACTTACGTTTAACATTTTACTTAAATACTTTAAAAATTTACCACTCGACCTTATTACCATCTGTAGATATTGTACGTTTTTGGATATTTATATTTTACAAGGTGGTGCAGCGACATAATAAGTGTGATGTGTGTGCCACTGATTAGCAAATTTTTTACAGAATATTGGTGAAAAAATTGTGAAAATTGGTCAGTATTTAGCAAGAAAAAGAAAAAGTACGATAGCTTAATTTTTTGGCCCACCCTGTTATTTAGCCAGTCACCAGTCGATCTCTATAGGTCTAGCTCCTGTTATCATCATCTTTCTCTTCCACACAAAAAGACCAGTCTCTCGTTTTTAGACTTAATGCTAGTGGACTACTTAGAAATACTTTCGTAAGTGAACAAATGTGTCGAAAAGAAGGAGAACTGAACGCTAAATACGATGGCGGCGGCGTAGAAAAAATTTTTTACGGCGGCGTTACTGGTCAGTCGACGTCTTTGACGACGCAATGGTAGCCTACCGGCTAAGTCGGGGTCTCATATGTATTCGCCAGCAAGTTTTTTACGTCTGATTCTGAACATACATAGGTATGGCAAAATATTCTGCCAGATCAAAACGTTCATAGCAGTGCACCCGAAAGTGCCATGAGGCAAACATGCATCAGTTCGACAAGGTTCTCTTTGCGATCTAGTCTAATCTCAATCTGAATTTTAAAAAAACATCTTTTGCAACTATGCCAACTAACGGTGGGTTCTTTTCGTCATTCAAAGTTTTCTTTGATACAGATTTGTTGTTTGTAATGTCCCTTTGCGATTGTGTGTGCAGTGCTGTCAAAGAATGACGTCATTCATCTGCAAGATGCTGCAGAATGGTTATTGCACGACTTCTCGGGAAAGAGATATTATGAGTGTAACTATTTGTATAGAAATAAGGCAAAGAAATATTTTGATAAAATATATTCCAGTTGTGATGGTATTATGGAAACGTATCTGAAAGATGCCAGCGGAGATGAGCGTTCGCCAATAAACGGTGAAATCTGCGGACTGTTCTTTTGCACAAGTGTGATGGACAATGGCGAGCCCTTTGAAAAGTCTCCGTTCGGAGACACGCGTCTGCTTATCCATGCAGAAGAAGTTCTTAAGTTAACACCAAACATGTTCTTCGCTGATTTCTACTGCATGCAGTTCGGTGAACGCAGCACTAAGCATCACGTGACAATTGTTCTCACGAAAACCGGATCAAGAGCAGATCAGTTCTGCAACAGATGTCTGCCCAGGCTTGATTTGGAGGCCAACCCTTTTCTCTACAAGGACGCAGGTGATCGCATTTTCGTGTCATCAGCTTCAGCTCTATTTGTGGATGTTTTCGTCACAGAAGACATCAATGTTATGGAAATGGAAAAGAGAGGAATTGCTTACATGCGTCGTACTGGAGTTTGTGGTTCGGGAACAACATCCCAAGGAGGAAAGTTGGGAGTAAAAGCAGCGAACTGTAACAAGTGCAATTTATTTCCGAGTTCTTTGCAAGCTCACGAGCTTTGGGGCGATGAATTATATTAAAAGAATACGCTGGATTGCCGGTTAGTTTGACATTCGGTCATTTTTAGCTACAGACAATGACACCACTTGACTTGTCGTCATTTTTATGACAGTTTAACGCACTCAGTCTCAGATGATGGAGTGAATATATTACCGAACCCAATGCTTGCTTTGTGTATTTTCTGTTATTGTTATATCATTGTACAACTATAGCCTATAGTTATAACTGACTATCAACGTAGCCAGTGGCGTCGTGGTTTAAAAAAGTAGGCTGGGCATGAAGTTGTAATTTTCCAACAGACACTGCAAATTTCCCACAGAGGAGATTATGGATGCTTTATATTTTAATTCTCCTCTAATTTTTTTAAAAATGGAGGTTTTTCGATGAAATTCTTTTATTTTAGACGGAAATTTTCCAACAAGATTTGCAGACAATTTTTCGACAAGCTAAAATTTAAATGGTGAAGGGACAATCGACCCTTGCTCCCTTTCCTTCCCGGCCATGACGCCACTAAAAGTAGTTGTCAGTGATGCAATCCACTCTCCGTCTTCTGTGCTTGAATGTGTCCTAGCAATCTGCTGACTGCATGACACAGCTTAGCTTAGTAGTGTTGCTGTGTGGCGTCTCAACAGGCGTTTGGCAAATATTATTATAAAATACTTTCTGAAATTATTTATTGCAACGATGTTACATACAACATTAACAGCGCCAAAATATGTTCAGTTTGTTATTTCAGAAAATGATATATGACTGGACCAAACAGCAGTCTACCGTTGTTACGGTTTATAAAAAATCTGCACGTGTGTCTATTGATTTTCCATCATCGTAGACTGCTTTAATTATTACTTGTTTTGTTAGTAAAGTTATATTGCTATGAGTTTGACTTTGTGGTACATGTATTGATATTTATAATGATTTTATCGATGCTTCAAACATTCGCGTAGGCTAATTCGCTAATTCTGCTGTCTCTGTGTTTGCCAATATGTAACGTTGTCATAGAATAGAATTTTGGTTATGTATACGTGCTTGAATTGTGAACCAGTAAGTGTATTATTGTGCATTTTTCAGTGATTTAGTACTTGAGTTCGACAATCAAGTCCAGTTGGATTTCAGTTCTTATTTTCAAGAATCATGCTCGAACTTTGACCCAAACCCATTGGGCTTAGACCGAACGCTTTGTACATAATTGCGCCGTACTAATTTTTGTATTGCAATTAAATGTTTCGTCGGTCTAATATTAGATTATTGTATAGATTTAAGTTCTTTAACAATGCTTTGAAGTTCTGGCAGCTTGGTGTTTTTAACGTTTTAATTTATTATGCCGTTGTATCTTGTTGCATGCTCAGATTGTAAATAATGAATTTTGCAAATATTCTGTCTCGTCGAACTCATTCGACTCTGTCTTGGACTAACTGCTTTTATACATATGGCCTCCGGACCAAACGACAATCCAGGCTATGACTGTTACCGTTTATGGAATTCTTGGTTGCATGTTTATTCGCCTGAATGCATGATAGACTTTTTGTATTTTGCTACTTGCTTTCTCACTGGAGTTATACTGTTATGAGTTTTGACTGTCTTTTTATCTATCGTATTACACTGTGTCCGGAAAAAAGTAACCCCCCCAAGACATCGTACAATAGAGATGTCACATCTGAACAAATCTAAATAAAATTTCGTACACTTTATCCCAAATAAATTGCTTAAGCGATCACTAAATTTTCTTTAAAATATCATTTCTTAGCGGAGTTATTAGTTGTTGGATATCTGTGACCTTCCACGGTCCCACCCGGTACTACGGTTATCTCATTACGTCCAACGTTGGTGTGCTTACTTACTTCGGTGTGCGCGGCACAGTACCCACCTCCACCCACTGTACCGCCTCTACCGTGGTGGGCCGTGGACCTATCTGGTGTCACATCTCGTGGCCACAGACCTGCCCCGGCAGCAGATACTTTCTGGCCCATGGTTGGGTGGGAGTTCTTACCTGTAAAAGTGCTCGGCAGAACTCCGCTTCACCAAAAAGGACTTTCTTGGTGTCAAATTTGGGTGCTGGATGGGAGTCTTCCACGTGGGATCACTCCACACAGTGCTGGTTCGCAACCAGCTAAAGGCCTGGTGGTGAGGAGTGTATTAAGACGGACGCAGTCCGCCGCGTACTAGGCCTAGAAGATATATTTGGTGTTTTTGTTAGACAAATTGGTGATTTTTGGTGTGGGTTCGGTTTGGTAACCTAACAATTTGGTGCACCTATATCCCCTAGTAGCGGACAATCCCCGCCACTTCTATCACCTAGCTAAAACAGACTTATCGACATAACCTTATGACAGACGACAGACCTACTTTTGGTGCTCCTAACTAGACCTTTACTTACGTACTTATCAATACGCTTTGGCGAACGACGACGACGACGCACCTAAACCTAGTAGGGCCTACGCGTTGGTAAACGAACGATCGACCTATGAAAAAGAAGACTTTTGATATACGGATGGCGGTAATCTACTGTCGGATAGTTTACCAATCTCACCCCTTGGTGCCGGACCGGCCAGCAGTAGATGAGCCCCCAAACACTTCAGTTTCAAGTCTTTGTGTATGACATCAGATCTAGACCAAAGACCTGAAACCGAAGTTTTTAAAATAATATTTTTCGACGAAATACGGTGATTGTTTTAGCAATTTATTTGGGAGTAAATGTACGAAATTTTATTCAGATTCGTTCAAATTCGACACTTCTGTTGTACTCTGTCCCGGGGGTTACTTTTTTCAGGACACAGTGTACATTTGGCTAAACGCCGAGTTTTTTTGGCTGAGTCTGCTTAGAACAGTGATACGTAATCTTTTCTCTGTCGCTCACCATATAGTAATGTAGGCTCGGTTATGTTTCCTACTAACATGTGAATAATGGAAAATAAATTTGTAGCTGACATTATATTAATATATAGACGACTCCAGTGAGCTAGATGACAGTGACTATAATATAGTGGTTATATTTTTATTATTAACATTATATATTGTATTTAGGCCTATTTTACGTGGTTCTGTATTTCTGCATGTCTTGTGAATAAACGTATAAATTTTATATTGTCTTTTCTGGAATAAAAAGTGTGATGCATGCTGAGTTACTATCACATTGTGCGCAAATTAGGCCTACGTTAATGGCACTAGCTGGCCTTTCCTTCTTGACGTTCCGAGGGGGGGGAGGTGGAGGAGCAACGTACTGTTCCATTTGTTCCAAAGTCCTACTATTACCGTAGTTACGCGGATTTTTACCAACAAAGTAAATATGTAGGCCTACTTATTTCATGAATAATATGCAATTGGAAAAGATACACAAGAAAAAAATTCGTAAATTGTAGGCTAGCCTATTTATTAGTAGAATCAGTTATATCGTGATACGGATATACACGTAGGCCTTTGTGCCTGCATCGATGCATCCGTTTATCTACATTCTGAGGTCTACTGATTACTGATTTACATCAGGCATTGGCAAAAGCGCCAATGCCTCATGTAAATAGGCTAGGCTATAAATCTCGTCGTCGTCGCATTCCATTCTCAGTGATGAGGGTCTGAGATCACAGCTAGAGTGAGCCAAGGTTCTCCGAAACTTCCCAAAGTGACTGCATGCAGTCTCGTACACGCTATGATGATGCTGGTATGTCGAGCGCTACAGTCAGCGTTAGCAGTGATGCGGTGCCGCTGCAGATAGAATAGCCTAATTCGCCGTATTCAACTGCACCATCGCCAAAACCCCCTACGACGTAAAGCCCTACCGTGTAGTCACAGTACCGCACGATTGGCATAACAGAGTGCTTAATGACCCTTTAATGTCATCCAAGGTCGATGGTTTTCGTGCCATCTGAAAGGGCTTGTGCGACATTTTGTTGGTGATCAATAACAATTGCCAATTGGCCCTATTTCTCTCCGTGTAATAAGCTTTCCAGTATTAGGACCTACCGTTTAGCCACAATATATACGATACAGACGACAGACGGACAGACAGACGACACATATTGTATCAATGACTCGACCTTATTAACAGCGTTCATTTCACTCTTTGGCGTCGTTGGCGCTCGTGATTGTCGCTGTCACTCGCAGTCAGGCTCAGACTCAGAAGGTCAATCCTGTGGTTTTTGATTCGCTACAGTTATAGCCTATTACAGTCTGTCTGTCCGTACGTTCGTATGTCACGAATGTATTGTGGTTAAGCGATGCGAGTTAGGGCCTAGATTGCTATTGATCACTAATAGGAAGTCGCATATTGCCTTTTAAATGATATAACAATCACTGATTTTAGATGACCTTGAAGGTCAGTACTGCAACAAAAACTGCATAGGCTGTATAGCGTGTCTTCCCTAGCGACAACTAGGCTTTTCTGTATTTTATTTTATGTATTCTGTATTTTAATTTAATTTTTTTTTATCTATGATGAGCAACATTCTATGTTGGCACCTGCGGGAGTAAACAAACATGGAGGCGTTTGATAAAGAAAGCGTTCCGAAAGATATGCACGTGAAACCACCCAAGACACTTTTGCAGGTTGCATATGTTGCTAATAAAGCATCTAAAGTAATTTGTTTACGGGACTGGAATAACCATTTAATGCTTGCAAAGCTTGTCCCCACAGTCTGCAGACTGTAGCCATGCATTCGTCTGCACTCTGCATTGGTATCGCTGTTTACGGAAAATAGTCAAGGTTTTGGAGTCATACAGGTCGAAATAGCTCTACTGCCATTTTTTTTCAAAATAGGCAACGTAAGAGAAAAGGTGGAAAACAGTTATGGCAGAATTATGTAGGGAAATGCAACAGTGATGTGATTCGGTCTAGGTGCATGTGTGCAATGTTGCATCTAGCATCTTCGACGTTGGTGAAACTTCTGAGCTGTATGGAGTGTGTTGTTTAACGATTCATGCATGACAGTCGCATCAGTAATGGCATAAGGACAATATTGCGTGACTAAACTGTGCCTGTCAAGTGATGCTATTGTAGACAGCAATCGCCAGTCGGCAGTCACCCCAATGTGGCACATACACGTAGTCAGTCTTGTTATCTGTGATTTTTGCACCAATCATTTATAACACATTAGCTAAATTCGAATAATTTTATAGCTAAATTTGAAAAAAATTTTATTTGCTTGTATACTAGGACTTGCATTTTTATTATTAACATTGCTGCTTGTTGTTCAGGTTTCATATGGTGCAATTAACGTGTCACCAGGAGTTGTATTGACTCCAACACAGGTAATATAACAAGCCATAGTCTAACTACAGTTATTCAAATACTGAACTGATTGTATGCAATCTGTTGTTTTTGTTGTTGATGATACAGGCATATGATATTAATGTCATATAGACATGTATTAGATAAATTATAGCTGATCTGTAGAAGAATATGTGAATCTGTGTTGTAGATAATCTGTAGACTTTAATCACAAGTTCTAATATTATATTGGATATGACTGATTGGTGCAGGACTTTGATTCATTTGCAGTAAAAATGTAAAGCTTGACTTATAAATTGAAAACTGATTCTAAGTAGTGCATCAGCAGCAGCATACACACCATATGAAATTACTCCACTGCTTGCAGCCAGTTCTCTCTTACTATGCATTTTTGTCAGGTTAGTTTTTATTGATTTAAAATTAACACATTAAAAGTGTTATGTTATCATTTATAAACTGTTGTGATCATTCAGTAAATTGGTGTAACTGGCAGGTGAAAGACCAGCCAAGCCTGACCTGGAGTGCTGATGCTCATGAGTACTACACATTGGTTATGAATGGTATGTTTGCCAAATTATTACAAAGCTACATGTTTTCACTAGTGCTGGTAACGAATAAAATTATTTAAATACTTAACTTTTTGAAAATTAACGATTAATTAATCGTTAATTTTAGTTAATTAGATTGGATGTGCATGCTGCAGAGGATAAACCAGGGAAGTGTTCAAACCATGATAAGCGAATGATTTGTTGCAAATCATACAGAAAATGTTTTCAGTAGAATCAACTGTACCGTCATCGCAGAATTTAAATCCAAAATAATCAGACATACTACAGAACTGCCAACCCTGTGAAACAAAAAAAAGTGAGATTCTGAGGTCAAAAATAGGGAGAAATAGTAAGCATTTTTGCGACGCACAACGATATACATATGAAGAGTTCTTGCCTATTTTGGCCCATTGTACCCAGTAGTCCTACAATGAGAACACTGCAATAAGTTAAAGTATTAAATGCGATGAATAAAATTGAGAGAAACTGGCCCAGTTCATTTACAGGTATGACGACATGCTGACAGCGGGGTCATACTAAAGAGAGCGCGCAGTGCGATCAGTGCGCACAGCCGTTATCTGTGCGGTGGCCGCCAGCATGTGACGTGCGTGCACGGCGGGATGAAAGGCACAGCACACACGCACGCACGCACGCAGAACGTCGCATGCCGGGAAGCAGTCAACAGTGCGATCAGCCAGCACTGCTGCTTACGTAGTAACCAGTGATTACTAGGAAGTGCGAACGACCGTTACTACATGCGGGCACCGGACACCAGCATGAAGTGGCAGTACTGTGAGAGTCAGCTTCTCACTGTGCTGCTGTTCCTGACAGCACAATGCATACACAAATAAAGCGCCGACTTCAAAGTACTTTAAGTGTGGACCAAGCATGAATGAAAAGCGCACATAAGTAAATCAGAAGCAGTAATTAACTGACCACAAACTGTATATATAGGCTGGTCATAGCAGTCATTCTTGGTCTTTCTAGCAAAATAATGCACAGATCTAAACGTGCTAGAGCATACTGGCCATGCAGGGCCTATCTGCAAGAATGCAGTGCAGTAACAGAGCTGCTTCATACCCCTTAGTGACCCTATGCATCACAGTATTATGCCACTGACGACAACAATCTCCTGCTGT
>Ga0209367_1010688_pt1 | contig 12277 bp, 8 predicted proteins | sample WorMetLIZISLAND2_FD_187412 | JGI IMG/M metagenome (GOLD analysis project Ga0209367, IMG submission 187412) | Marine gutless worms symbiont microbial communities from Max Planck institute for Marine Microbiology, Germany - Olavius geniculatus... ... | reverse complement strand
CACAGAAAACCTTTCTATAGGCGCAAAAATATCGCAGATATCTCTTACGCAAGGCGAGTTATAACCAATTTTGTCCCAAATTTCGTTGCCATGGCAACGGGGGTCAGTCGGGGTAGAATGCAATTGGCAGCATTCGATGGCCCATCCCCGAAAACCCCCCTATAGGCACAAAAATATCGCAGAAATGCCTTATGCAAGCCAAGTTACTACCATTCAGCCTGTGATTTTAACGGTTTACCCCCTAAAACCACCCCACAAACAAGTGATTGCTCTGTGTGTAACTAGCATGTTTTGTAACCTTGCTGCTGGACTTATTTCTGGCCATGATGACTCATGTGCACCTCTTGTTGGCTGACCTGCTGGCACTCAGAAATGAGTCACTTTCTGGCTGAAGTAAGCTTTGATCTTTACCTAATGTCGATTGGTTTATATCTTATGATGATGTGATAGTCTTACTGTGGTTGTATTATGTTAACGTAGACGAATCGTCAGACAAGAGGCTTGAAGATGAAGTTCAGCGCTACCGTGATCTACTGGATGAAGCCAATCGGCAGATATCAAGTATGTTGTGCAGTGTATTATATTTCTAATAAGTGAATGACTAATTTCAATAGTCTTTCCTGCTGCTTTTAACTTGTCTTCCAGTTGTGATTTGTGAAATAAAAGAATGTGAAAACTGCCTCTCCCAAAATGATGAATTGATGGCTTAAAAGGGGGCAATTAGCTAACTTCGTTTTACGTGCAAACTGGCTGTTAAAGTAGTCTGCCAGTGTATAAATTTAAGATGTTAAAGATGTTATACTGTTTATTTCTGTCTTGACTTTTTCTGTAGCGCGTCTTAACCATTGCAATTCTGTCTGTCTGTCTGTCCGTCTGTCTGACTGTCCGTTCGTCACACGGGTGGCTCAGTCAAAAACGGTGCAAGCTAGGATCACCAAATCTTCACCGACGGCTGTCTGGAAGACACTAGTTTCAGGAACCGTAAAGCTTTTCCATAAATTTGAAGGGGGTCACCTCGAACGAGGGCGCTAAATGAGAAGGGGGTGAGAAAAATTTGCGATTTGCAGCCGATATGGTGTTGGCAGAGCGAGATAGGTGGCACCCTCTGGTGAGTACAAATAAAACACTATACATATTTAGCCGCCGATTGTCTAGGCTGATTTTGTTTTATGCTGATTTTGTTTTACCAGGCTTTCTTTGAAACTGTAGCCAAAAGCCGTATGGATGAGATCTGTGGATGAAGTCACGGATCACTAGCGTACGATGGTGCAACACTGTTGCGCGTTTCTCTTTGCGTTAGCAGGGATTTTTTGTTCATGCTTGCTGTGTCTCATGCCATATTATCGAAAGATCTGCCTCGGACATGTCTGCGCTTGCTAAAGTAGCATTTCCGAAGCACTGAAGGCAAATTAATGAGTAATATCTTCTGCTTTATATTTGTTGCTGTAACAAAGCAGGAAATGCTGTGATGTTGATACCGATGCAGTGTAATTTACGTTAACAGGAATGGAAATGTGAAAGACAGATTTTGAAAGATACTGTAATTGGAGACGAAATGGTGATGAAAAAGTTTAAATCGTTAATGAATGGAAATGGAAAAGCCAAAGTTGGAAACTGAAGTGAGTTGCCGGCGTGTGCATAACTGATGCAGTGGTCGTGATGTAGATGTGCAAGGTCAGTTGACTCAGGCAGAGCAGCATGCGGCTCAGTACAAATCCGTGGCCGACAGTGTGGAGGCCAGTCTACGTGAACAGACTGAAGCCAGCGAGCAGTTTAAACAAACACTGGAGACTCGCATCAGCAACATGACGCAAGGTACTCACTCTTTTATTGTCCGTAGACTTTGCGATTTCAGTACACTGTTTAACAGTAGCGTTGTGGTTGTGAAAATTAGGTGGACAGAACGTCCCATTTTTGTGACGGACAGCTGCAGGTAGTCATCAGAGGACATTATGGGAAGTTAAACTTTTAAATTTTTCCTTAATTTCCCAGCTTCATATTTACGTAATTTTGTAGGAAAATTATCTGACAAAAGGAAGAATTTTCAACATGCAATTGCTAATGCTCTTCCTTTTTGATCTGATGTTATGATGCCACTGCTGTTTGAGCTGTGCTGCTTTAATGATTCTCAAGTTTGATCTCAGTTGTCTTGTTCAGAATTAGTGCAGTTTTGATGATTGCTGAAAATAGTCGGCTCATTTAAGAAGATTAGCAGTTTTGCCATATAACATCATAAACTTGGATATGAATTGGAAAATAAAAGTAGTCAACAGCCAGTACAAAAGGTTGCCAAATTTTATGGCAACATAGAAAGTCCACAGAAACTGGCAAATTCCACAGTTTAGATGAAAATTCTGCGGCTTGGAAAAACTGTAATCTGTAGCAGTAGAACTACTGTCGGTTTGAATGTTATATTGCATAATTATGTATAAAAAAACTGCAAGCGATTCATTTAATGTTGTATAAGTGCTGATGTAAAACGGCAAAAATCAAAAAGTATAATCACAACCTAACGTATTTGCTAAGACATTTAATCTGTTCTTAGTAGCCAGATATAAATGTCTAAGCCAATGCATAATGTTTGTGCTAATACTTTTTGATTTTCGCCATTTTACATCAGCGCTTGTACAACATTAAATGAACTGCTTGCAGTATTTTTATATATAATACTACGATTTTATTAAAGTTTGAAAGGTCATTGAACAGTTACTTTGTACACAGCAACAACAACAACTACTACTACTACTGCTTCCAGCATCTTGGATTTTGTTATTTCTTTAATATAATGGCAAGCTTGTATGTGGGACCGCAAATTTAGTCTACATACCAAATTTCATGCAGATGGGTGAAAAAGCAGTTATGAGTGATGAATGACATTTAAAATGGTGACCACCGCCATCTTGAATTTACTACTTTTTTCGATTCTGGTCACATGATTTATTTCCAGTAGCAACTAACCACATTTCTGCAAAATTTTATAAACCTTTTTCAGTCTGCAGCTGATTTGTTATGCTTTGTGTTAAAGTACAAAATGGTGGCCGTCGCCATGTTAAATTTCATTTTTGTTTGATTTTATGGTATAACTACATGTAGAACGTCAAACTTAGCTCACACATGAAATTTCATGCAAGTACGTCCAATAGCAACTGAGTTATGAGCGATAAACAGAATTCAAAATGGCGGCCGCCGCCATCTTGAATTCATTATTTTTGTCCATTTTGGTCAAATGGTCTATTTCCGGTGGCAGTCGTGGATTTTTGTGATTGTGAGTAACAAAACTAGTTAATACATGTTTTTTGATCATTACTATTTTAACTGTGATTGTTACAGAGCATATGTTTTAAGCCAAATTCTAAATGTCTGTGGCATGCAACGATAGTTCTTTTTAATTTTGTGTTTTTTTCTATATTTTATCAGCCAATGAAGCACTCGAAGTTGAAGTGAAACGGCTTGAAGCCACAGTTGCTACTCTGTCAGAGGAGAACTCTTCTCTGGTTAAAGAAAATGCTGCACTTGTTGAAGAAAAGGCAAATCGCATTGCTGAAGTTCGACAGTCGGTAGGTTGCAATATCGACATTGCAAACAGTGAATTTTTGTTGTATTTTATTGTGTACATTGACATTCACCATCAGCATTTTCTTGAGGCAGACGTGTGACGAAAATCATGTCATTCGTGCTGTAGCCACGTCTAAAGCCACACTGTGACTCTGGCAGGACTGTTTCCACTACGTGTATTAGAAGATGCCGGAGCATAACGCGTGCTAGGACCTTTCCAGCAACTGACAACAGTGATATGCCGCGACTATTACCCTGTCTTATTTTCGTTTGTATATGGTGACTATGTTGGCATCCTTCCACTGTTGTGGTACCTTTCCTGAGGTCCAAGCAGCGGTGATGAATTGGTGCAGTCAGCGTAGCAGAAAATAGCCACCATGCTTAATAACTTCGGCAGACACGCCGTCAGAGCCCGCCGCCTTGTTGAGCCCCTTAATTGCAGAACAGACTTCATTAAAGGATGGCATATGATCCAAGTCCCGCATAGTGAGAAGCTGAGGTAGGAGATCTGAGTAGGTAGGATCGGTGGAGCTGATGTGGTTCAGAAGTTCGCTCAGGTGTTCCGCCCATCGAGCCATGATGCCCTGTTGATCCTTGATCAAGGTATTCCCGTCTTTAGACCTTACTGGATGAACAGAATGATGTGAGGACCCGTAGGTTGCCTTAATTAGTCTGCCCAAAAACGATATTTTTCGGAAGGACTTATGTTTTGCTGTGGTTTTTTTCTTTTCTTTCCTTGCGTAATCTCCGAGCTTCGTCGGCCAATTGGCGCGAAATTTTGTACGATGCTCGGTGCTGCATTCAATTTTATAATCCCAGTCCAAAATTTTGGGGGAGCCTCCCCAAAACATTTTTAGGGGCCAAAAACATGCAAAATTTGGCCCGATTTCAGTCGACTTCGAAGTTTGGCGGCGAATATCTCCAGAACGGATGAAGATATTCAAAATTGGTGAGTTACTCGTTCGACAGCGATTCCTCCTGCGTTAGGCGAAACAAGTCCGGTGTGTATTGGCTTGGCAGCTATGGGAAGCTGAAGGTGACTTCTACCACAAATACAGCCTGTTGCAAATGGGCATGTATATATCTACTGTGGTATTACTCTGTTTGCTTGTACACAGTATTCTCGGTGTTTCATGAAAAAAGCACCTTTTTCTTTCGTTATTTATTCAAATGATGACCAATTTACATGGAATTTTTATTCGTTGAAGAAGTTTTAATTCCAATTTTTTTATCAAAATATAGCAGGGCTGTTGATTAAATATTCTTTGCTGCTTTTGACGCAACGCTGATGCCATAATGTGTCGTAAGTACGAGCTTGCTAGTCTTAACTGGTGTGTCAGTTACTACCCTGTTCCGATGGTGAACTTAATTTGATTAGCTCATGACAAATTCTTGAAGCTTTTCTTTTTGCAGCTACAAAAAAACGTGCAAAGCAATCATGTGTCTGTGGGGATAGTGTTCGACTTTCGCATGTTGGAACAATACAGTGCACCAGCACACAGAGCTTGCGAAATGGTTAAGTTTCTGGCTTGAGAAACACCTGATTTCAGCCCCCATGTTGTTTAGTGCTGACACATTGAACATTTTTTCATCAGTGAACATAAGTACTCAATAATACCACTTGCTTTAGCTCTCAAGTTGAATTATTGTTGTGGCAATTTATTTGAATAATATTAGCAATGAATTATGTGAAATATGACTTGACTGGACTTCACACGTGTGTACATGTGAATCTCATCAAAATAGTCGAATTCGTGGTATTGACTCTGAGGTTTGTTTTCTTCGGCTGTTTGGCTCACTATGGACTGTACATGTAGACTAAGTGATGCTGTGTTTTTGATGCAGGATACAGCAGCAGCCAATCAGCTCTCAGCACTGCGTAAGACTCTGGAAGAGACAGAGAACCGGCTGCAGGAGGTCTTGTCCAATGAGGAACTTGCTCGCCATGACTGCCTGAAACAGCTGGAGGAAGCAAAGGCGGTAGGTTATGATTGTAATGGATTTTAGTGTCATTTTTGAGTGACACTGGTGTCAGTGTTGTTTTTTGCCATTTTGTTATTGTATTATGTCGTCTGCCTAAACATCACAGATCACAACAGATCAGTGGCATATCCCAGAAATAGCTTATTTGAGTGATCGTAGATCAATCTATGGTGCCACTATGGTGTCAGCTCAAGTCACACAGAAATAGTTTAAGTTAGTGAGTGACTAACATAAACAGTTTCTGGGATCTGAGCTGATCTGATCTGTGGTTGATATGCTGTGTCTAGGCAGTCCTGTGTTATCAGCTGACTGAAATATTATTAGACCGCCAGTGGTCATATCTTGACAGTATGTGTATTGTGTAGTGCTTTCGGTGAAGTCCATAAAAGGACTTCGTGAACAGCTGGATAATGACTTGGCAGATGTTATGTTGTCATTTTGTTACTGCGCTGACATTGCTGTTTGGTGACACCATGGGCATCCTGCAGTTTATGACAGTTAGGTCCCATTTTTACATGCACATTTGATGGCCGATCAAATTGATCTCTGATCAACTTTGGGACTTGGCAGCTAATCGTCCATCAAATCTCCCATCAAGTTGATGGTCGATTATTGGCCGATCAAGTCAGATAATTGACGATTAAGCAGGGCAATCTGCAGTGCATTGCTTATTCGCACCACAAACATCGCTTTACTTTGCCAGTCAGAACGGCAATTCACACATTTAAATGAAGCTCGAGGCATGGCGATCAGTCACTAGTGATCAGTTTATACTGTGTACAGTGTTTTGTGAAGAAATAAAATGGATAGATGCTCCCATATTGATTTACGATAGAACACGTTTTTGACAGCAGACGATAGCCTATGGACGATATCATTGATGTCGTTGCTGTGACGATGTTTACTGGCCAGTGGCTAGTGGCTGCTCAAGCACCTCAGGAGAGCACTATCAAAATGGGCAAGAACCAATAGGCGGCCAGTAGGCTGGTACCCGATAACTATAGTATAGGATGGTTATATGGCGCTAGCATAAATAGCGCCGTTGAAGCACGTTTGCTGACACCGGCTGCATGGCCGAGTGGGCAGCGTCAGTGTCCGCTGCCCGAAAGGACTCAGATCTGAATCCTACTTTTTGCAACTTTTTCTTTTCGCTGTTGTAATTAATTTGTTTCAAGGTAATAAATGTCCGACTTAGGGTTAAATGTTGGAAAAAAGTAAAGTGAGCGTAGCGAACTTTACTTTTTTTGCAACATTTAACCCCAAGTCGGACATTTATTACCTCAAAAAAATTAATTACGACTCTCGCATTTTCCAACTTTTTAGGGTTAGGGTCGGTTAGGGTTAGGGATAGTGTCAGTAGTTAGAGTTTGTGCCAGTCTTAGTTAATTGATGTGTAATTAAGATGAAATCAATCTGTTGCCCATTTCGGCAGTGCTGTCCTGATCGTCTTGTGTGGCTACGGCATCCACTCGCAGTGCATGCTGGGTAATTTAGCACAATGCAAATCGAAGTCAGCTGTCAGCCAATCAGACTGGCATAAAGTAGGCTCAGTTGACGGCCGATCAGCTAATTGCCGATCACAAAAATGCATGGAAAAACAAAACACAGTTAATCGACGATCGATTCTGAACATCAAGTTAATCGGAGATCAGTAAATCAAAGATCAATTTTGATTTGATTGGCGATGGAAAAACCAGACCTTAGTTTACTTTATCCGGGACTTATCCTAACCTGATTTTAGAGTGGCAGAGTTACCTTTTGTTTTTGTTTAATTAGTTAGCATCAATTTGAAGCATGCTATTGGCATTGAATTCTTTCGCATCTGGTTTGTTTCAGGCCAAACAGAATTATGAGCGAGAGCTTTTGCTGCATGCCACGGACATTGAGAATCTAGCTCAAGTGAAGCAAGAGGTAAGCAGTGCGATAAATCAATGTCTGTTATTTTTATACCTATAGTATTAATATTAATTATAAAAATCATATTTAACAATGATGCTTATGATTCTGTCGTCATGGCGTTGCCACTGCAAGACTTCGCCTGGTTCATTTTATAAAAACAACCTTTGGCCAATGTGCTTGAGTCACAGATCTGCCTAAATAGTCGTGTGCAGTACTGGGTACTACATTTACCATCACCATAAAACTGATCACTGAGATGATTTCAGATGCTTGTTGTGATATCATTGCATCTATTTTAAAATATCTTCATTGGCATGACTTTAATCAAAATGTTAAAGATTAACATTTTATTAATTGTTAAAGATTAATTGTGTGCTTATTATTATGTGAAGTTGTCTGCTGCGACTGGTTTTAATATTGCATATATGGAACTGTATTGTATAGTAATGTCTACCATTGTCTGTGTCTGTCTTTCTTTTTTTTCATTTTGCATGCACTCCTGCTTATGTAGTGCTCTCTGCCTTTGTGGCGAATAGACATTACCATTATATAGTCGAAAAGCTGATACTCATTTTACCGTGCCACTGAGAGTGTTGATGTGATAGCTTGGTGGCTAGTGGCTATGGAGATCATTTAATTGCTCACAGAAATCATGCAACTGGTTACCAATCAGGCCCGGCATAGAGCAACTTCATCGACTGCAGGGATGTGGTCCCAGTCAAGATGTCTCGGTCTCGAGACATACTAACGTCTCGTCTCGGTCTCGGAGCAATGTGTCTCGGTCTCGGCCCAGTAGATCTCATCTTGGGTCTCAGGCCATTGCGTCTCGTCGAGACATTTTGTGCAGGCACGCGCCGTGCATACTGTAGCTGTATTTAAAGCGATATTAACCAGCATGACATTTGTGGCTTAGAAATATTCGTTTACAGTTTGGTCTTCCATTTACTAATTTATCATAAAGCAGAATTATGTTGTGTCAGTCTTTTTCATCATAAAATGATCTGGTCGCAATGAAGATAAAGCGCATAAAGCGCGTGATGTCAGAATGAATACTGTCAGCCAAATGTAGTCGACATATAAGGCTATAATCACCTGTAGTTTAGTAATTTCCGTTGCTTTCAAATTGCGATAAACGTAATGGCTCGTGTCTACAGCACTGCAGTTTCAATTCTTTATGGTGCAAGCCGTTAATTATTCAGCGATAATGTCAAAATAAAGTGCACAAACCCACATTATCACAAATGGAAAGCACTTACCATGGTGCGAGTTAATCAATCCGTATACATTTTTTAATTGTCAGTGTGTTTCCCCATACGTCGTGAAAACATCTCGGCGAGACGTTGAAGCTCCCAAGACTCTCAAGAGTCTTGGGAGCTTCAAGGTCTCGGCCAGCGTCTCGGAAGCTGCAAAGTCTTGTCTTGGTCTCATCTCGGATTTTAAATGTCTTGTCTTGGTGTCGTCTTGAACAAAAAATTTTGAATGTCTCGGTTTTGGTCTCGGAGACTTGGGTCTCGGGTCTCGGGTCTCGGCTCAGAAGGTCTCGTGCACATTCCTGATCGATTGAGATTAACACTTTGTCAGTACATTGTGCTCTTTTATGTGTTTTCATTTGATTGCACGTTTATGTGGCATGTATCAGTGTACGTGTTGTGTATGTGGCTTAGCTGGAGAGTTTCAGTGCAAAGCTGGAAGAGGCAAAGGCAGACACAAGAGAAGCTCGCAACACTTTGACTTCTTCACAGGTGGCTGCTTCACTTTGTCACAGTTCTAATAACACTTTGTGACAGATGAGTCTGGTTTCTACTTAGCAATAACGTGGTTTGGTTTGTTTGGTTACTTAGTCAGCATGAGTCCCAAGCTTGGACATCACAATGACGGGCTGTTGTGTTGTAATGGGTTGTTATATCATCGTCATCATAAGTCATTAGTCAAGGCCTCAGTGGCCATTGACATCAGACATCTGCTTCACCATCATCTGCCAGTTGCTTTGGTCCTGTGCTGAATGGCTCAGTTCATGCAGAACTGCTCCACACCACTCTACAACATCATCTGTCCTCACCGTGTGACAACTGGGCATTGAACCTTTGACTTTGTTATCAATCAGCAAGTTAGACGTTGTAGTTTGGCTGATCGCTGAAGAAGTCAGTCGATTTAAGAAGATTGGAAATTTTGTCGGAAAAGCTTTGCAAACTTCGATTCAAATTGGAGAATAAAATTAACCACTGGTAGTATCAAATTCTGCAAAAACGAGCAAAATTTTGAGCCATCCGTGATAGGGCTCCAAATTTTTTCAGCCGATGACAAAATTTTGGGATGGTTCTGCCACTGAGACATGTTTTATTCTTGAGTAGCTAACTACTGGCTTAGATAACTACAAGCTTAGATGTTTGTTGTTAAATAGTGGCCATACTGGATGGTTGGTTGGTTTTTAATGTTGTGTTTTCTTGTAGGAGTCCTGGGCAGAGAAGGAGCAGAGCCTGAGAGTGGAGATGGGTAAGTTGAAAGAGAAAGCATCTGATCTACAGACACAGAACTCAGCATTGCACAATGAGCTTGAACGAGTTAGTAAACCTGGCTTTATTTTCTGTCTCTGCTAAATTACATTTTTCATGTGTATTTCTTCAGTCTATATTCCCCTCATTTCTGCTTGCAGAATTATGAACTTTCATCCGATAATGTCTATTATAGCAGTTTGGTATACTGCTGCTGCTGTTTTGTAGGACTTTGTCATGGAGTTGTTGATGCAAAAGTGGTGTAAAAACTTTAGCGAAATTTAAAATCCATGCAAATTATGGCCAAGTGATACATTACTGTTTTGTAAACATTGTGTGTGACATCACTGTGCTTGTTTGGTCTGCGTCAACCACTCATCCATGATATAACTGTGATGATTCGGCTGATACGAGTTCAAGTTAATGCAATGTAATGCAATTTAAGTCTTGATCTAGGTTCAGCTGATCGTGATTGGATCTACACTGTGTCTCAAAAAAACGTCCCACTTTGTAACTGTCCATATCTTTGACAAATATTAACCGATTTTCAAAATTCTTTCACTGGCACACTCTTTGGACAATTTGCAATAAAGCAGTTATTGTATATTCCACCACACCATAACTGTGTCACTACACTACCTTGTGAAATATAAATGCAAGAAAAAAAGTAGCAATACTAGGCAACAGGCATGCTGGAAGATGAAAGACACTTCAGACCAAAATCGCGACGAATGATCTGTACAATGCTTCTCAAGTTGAATTAAGATGCTGACGTCATCTGTTGAGCACAGGTATTATGTTTGTGTGTACATAAGATGTCGTCTCAGATGCTGCAGCTGCAGTCACGTCAGGATCAGCAGCATGTCGAGATGCAGCAGTTTGCTGACACTGTTGACAGTGCATCGGCTGAACAGCATTCGTCATCTCAGCAGCTGCTCGATGTCATACGGTAGCACACTATAATCTTTCTGCCATACTGCTTGTTAGTAGAGTTTGAATAATTAATGATCACACAATTAAGCAATGGAGATTTTTGTTAATAATCAAAATAATTTTTATCTTTTAGATTTTGATTAAAGTCATGTCAGTAGAACCTTATGAAGTAAATACATCATGACATGCATCTGAAATCATTGCATTCATCAGTTTTTCCAGAAAGAGTCAAAATTTTAATCTGTTTCTTTCTAAGACTGGGTTAAGAAGATGCTCAATGATTGTCTCACTATATCTGTGACAGCTTTTAGCTTAATAACTGAAAAAAATTGCTCAACTACAAAATGCACTTTTTTTGACTGTTATTATGGTCACCTTTTAATTAAAATAAAGTTGATTAATCGTCATTTTAGCATGTTAACTATTCAAACATCTAATTTTTAAAGCTCTACTTATTGGAGCTGGTGACAGTTAAAAATCGTGAAATAGTTAAGCTTTTAGTGCACTGGCTGGGAGTTGAACTTGCAATCTTTTAATCATGAATCCAATGCTTTAACCACTGAGCCGTGAAGCCACCTTACCTTACCTCCGGGGTGGACAGGCTCTTACACCTGCCCAGCGCTGAGGCCGTATCAGCTCGGCCCATTGCGCGTCCCCAAATGTAACCAGAAGGTTACAGGTAACGGCCATAAAGCCGTAAACGGCTGTGAAGCCGTAAATAGACGGCTGTAAAGCCGTAAGTAGATGGCTATAAAGAAGGTTACAGGTAACGGCCATAAAGCCGTAAACGGCTGTGAAGCCGTAAATAGACGGCTGTAAAGCCGTAAGTAGATGGCTATAAAGCCGTAGTCGGCTGTGAAGCCGAAACCAGCACAAGAGCACTGGTAACGTAGCAATCTGCCTACACGAGTTTCGTCAGCGCTTAGTTGCTCCTTGCCTCCAGATTTTAGAAATCTTTTGGGTCATCGGTGCTAAGCCCCACCACCACGGCAAGGTGGCTGACCACGGTGGGGAAAAAATATGGAATGCTTCACGAATTTGCGTGTCATCCTTGCGCCACCATCGTCTGGTTATTGTTAAATTGATGTAACTGTTGGTGGAATTGCCGGCAGGTATTTGCGGAGAGAGAAGGAACTGGCTGAGGCGCGGCTTGAAGTGAACTCGGCTGAGACAAACAGACTTCGTCAGCAGGTGATGAACCTCAAGAAACAGGTTGATGCAGCAGAGCAGGCTGTGGTACAAGAACGACAGAAAACTGAGGTACTCGACTCTGTTTTTTTTTTAAATTTAAATTATTAATAAAACTATATAGAATAAGAACTAAAATAATGCTAATAATAGTAGTGATGTTGTAGCTTGATCTCTGACAGCCACTGGTGTAGGTAGAGTCATTGGTCGCATCAGCGAAGTTTATA
>Ga0209367_1010685_pt1 | contig 12279 bp, 9 predicted proteins | sample WorMetLIZISLAND2_FD_187412 | JGI IMG/M metagenome (GOLD analysis project Ga0209367, IMG submission 187412) | Marine gutless worms symbiont microbial communities from Max Planck institute for Marine Microbiology, Germany - Olavius geniculatus... ... | reverse complement strand
GCTCATTTAATGTGTGTTCAAAGTGACAAAGATGAAAGGAACTAACTGAAATAAAACGAAATAAAATGAAAAAAATATATAATGTATTTCAGTTCATTCCATTTCTGTCGCTTTGAACACGCTTTTGCGGTCCAAACTTCCTTTCTCGTTAACCAAGTTGATCAGTTTGCCGCACTAATCATCAGCCCAAACTTTTCCTGGTTAGATAGCAAACTACGCTCACTGACCGTCATCACTTGCTCGCTTTATTTTTTTTTCTGCAGAATTAGCATCATACTACAGAGAGCAGCTGATGAAGATTGAGACTGCTGAGGCGAGCGATGATGTATGTCAGAAATACGAGCCGCGTCGTATTTAACGACTGTTGAGCTAGGCCTAGCAGTGGACGTCATACAGATCGCTGATTTATCGCCGGCGAACCTTTGCCGTCTTGACGAACTGGAAGCGAGGTGAGCGCGCGCTCAGGCAGGAAGCTGAACGCTCCTCGGCGGGTGATGACGTGACACGGACCGGACCGACGAATCGACTCGGCATAAGCGTATAGCCAGGAATTGGAGTTGGGAGAGGCGGGCTAAGACCGAAAAAGTCGAAAATCGAAGACGAAGGCTAAGAGCGGGCGTTGCGTTCATCAGGAAGAAAACATCGAGCCCCCTCTCTAGCAGTTCGTGGGTCTGCGGAACGCTGTAAACTCTCCCATTGGACTACCGGGCGGCGCCCCTGTCGCAAATGCTTTTTAAGGACATAAAAATTCCCCGAAAATGCATGCATAACTTTTACTATTTTTACAGCAGAAATTTACGTCATTCTCTCTGGCTACGCCACTGGGCGACGGCGCACGCGATGCGATGCCAGTTTATAGGAATCGAATGTCGGCCACACACTGCCGCAGCAGCGCGTCGACGTCTAAACGAATGTATCTCACCGACCGTTCGACCACGCTATGTCTGTCTGTCTGTCTGCCTGTCCGTCCGCATCGCTGCTTGTGTACATCAGGGTGATTATTGCATCGCCGCCAATCATCACCATCGACAAGGAGGTATTTAGAAGAAAAGGGTTTGCGCTGCCCCTTTCTTTGAAAGTGGATAATATTTTGCCATATACCCAATGTAAATTTTTTTTGTATAAGTTATGCAAATTCATCAAAATATAGCCGTTATTTGTCAGCATCTTTGTTGACGTTTCGGGAACAGCTGCTGCCTTCTTTGGAACGATTGTCAGATGGAAGCGAGTGGCCAGTAAGACATGTAGCCTATACTGTTACCGTTTCAACTTATGAGCCTATTCAAAAACGTAAAATATTTTCTGCTGTCGGTATCCCCGCGCCTGGCCCCCTTCACATTTTCTGAACGCCCCTGACCAACAATGCAGATTGCTGCACTGCTGTTGCTGCTGTTTTTCAGGTTCAATGGATCTCGAGCAGCTACAATTTACATGCAGTTCTGCTCACAAACAGATGTCTGTAGAAAACGCTACAGCGATTAATAGTTTTACGGTTAGTTGGTTACCCGTCATACACGCATAAACGTGTGTTATAGGCTTTCATACGGACGCGTGCAGATTAAGCGTCAATAAAAATTAAAGCAAATAATGCAGACGTCCACGGAAAGCATAATGGTTTACATAATTACTTTCGCTTCAAATTTTGTGAAAATGCATGATTTTTTCCACCGCCTTGTTTTTTCCAGTATGCACAGGAGACGGCCGTGCAGACGGGTGATGAAAGTTGAAACTTGGATGATGTCGAATGGTTAGATTGCACCATATTATGTGTCTCAGCTAATATATACGTGACGTTTTCATTACTCGATCCGTCATTTTGCAATAAAAGACGATTAAAAGCCGTCGTGGTGCCACAGTCATTATTCTATAGAAAGATACGTTTTTCCTTTTTACAGATTACAGAATAAATTGAATCCCTCGGTCCATACTGCTGCAGCAGCTCTGCATCGTCAATTTCGGTCTTTACTGCCTGAAGTGAAGGGTATTTAGGCAGCGTTTTAAGAACTCGAAACTTTTCTATTTCGTTATTCATATTCTGACCCACTTAGCTTAGCTTATCTGAGTATCTGACACTTTCTTGGCATGGTCCTACAGATACAGAACTTTGTACGACAGTGAGATCCGGACAGAATGGAACGCTTTGGCTGACAACGCTAGCGTAAGTAACAGTAAGTAACAACTGATGATGATGATGATGATGACGATGGATGCTGCTGGTGAGGAGTGATGACGTCGACGACGTTGACGGCTGCAGCGACAGACAGCAGCAGCGGGTGGGCCTCTCACGCAGCAGCAGTAGCACCAACAGCACGCACTCGACACGATCGACCGCTGCAGTACTATGAATATTTACTGCACGGTAGCACTGTGTGGGCGGTCGGCCGGCCAAACCTTTCTGTGCGAATAGGATTCGTCGCTAGCTCGGTCGCTGGCTCAGTCATATGCTGCTCGTCGAGTTTGTATCGATGATCGCAGCACAGTGTGATAGCGTAGAACGTCGTAGAATTTCGGCTTCCGACTGCTGCGAGTGCTGGCTGGCGGTAGGTATGTGCAGTCGGCGTCCGTCGCTAGGCCCCATACCGCTGATTCAGTGCGTTTGAGTACGTGAGTCGTGACGCCTTGCGACTACTCTGCGATTGTTACGCGACGCAGCGACGACGACGACGACTTTGAGTCGTGCGAAAGCGGCAGACCGTTAACACGCGCGTTCGTCGAGCAAAACGTCTGCAGAGACACTGACACTACACTGATAGTTGCAGCAACTGCGGTCAGCGATGGTAGCACTGATACCACGGGTGTCTTTGACCGCCCCGCCCCGCCAGCTTGCCGGCCGTCTCTGATAACGTCTGAAACCGCACATCGCGCCGTCTGATTATCTGCTCACGGTGCTGGGCTGCTGATAAGAACGAACGACAACGACGCCGCAGTGCCACGCCACCGACCTATCTGCTGCTTCAGTCACTTATCTCTCGACGTTCTTTACACCGGCGCACTAAGGGGTCACTTGCTAGCAGACAAAAGGTGAGACAATCACAAGTGGAACTGTTAGTAGGCCTTTATTCTAGGCCCCTTCATGCGTCGAAGTCCGCCAAGTGATTGGCTTCCATATAGCGACAGATAATCGTTTGCTATTAGCATCTGGCAGTCTGCAACTGTAGCCTCTATAAGCATCTCATGCAGAGAACGGCAATCATAATATAGGCCACGTAACAACATCACAGGCTCACAGCTGATATAAAGACGATCATCCATGATTCACGATGATTCACAGCACCGTTATTAACAGCAATTTACCCCGAATCTTATTTTTCGGAAACACACTTCTTTAAACTACTCTATCGCTTTGTACAAAAGCTATAATTACTCCTCGACCATTCTTGCACAGATTAAACTGATTCACAACTTTAATGGAAACGGCGTCCGATAAGACGTATAGAGGCCCTAGGTCTAAATTTAAGCCTGAGAGTTATTTTTAGCTCACTGTTCCAACAGACTGTTTGTTTGTGTAACCGACTAGCCGACAACAAATTAGCTCATTTAGCTCTCTCAGACCCCCATTGCAGATTTGCGCTGTGCTTTGGCCATCCTTTTGCCAAATCCTAAATGCGCCACTGTTTCCTATTTTTTATCACTGGCTTAACTATAAACTCATCACTCTAAAACTATGCATGTTTTTCAGTTATCTTGATTTTGACTTGCATTGACGTAGGTTAACGGCAGATGGAAGTAAAATCTCCTCTACATTCATCACCTGTCCCGTCGTCAACGGTCGACGCGTTCCTGACGTCATCTCAGTCTTATGACGTCATCAACCTCATGGCTGAGCCACTTAGTGGCTGCGACGGAAGTTACGAAGTGTCGTGGAACGAGAAGGCAGCAGGCAGCTGCACGCCACCTACTGGCGGCATTACGTACCACAACAACACGACGCTCCTTGACAGCGGCCTTCAAACTACATTCATTGCATGCCCGGCGCCACAAGATGGCGGCGACGCACCTGGCTTCTATGACGTCATCGCCACCACCAAACCGCCGTCACGTTGTCTTGACAACGGCTGCAGTGACGTCACGTCGTCAATGGCAACCACCGCTCGACAACTGGCTGAGTTGTCGACCGCGGTCGATAGCGTTTACGCTGATGACGTCACGCGGCAACAGTTTCCGGTTCCGGTCGACGTCAAAATAGAACGCGGTCACGACGAAATGACGTCATCAATGATGCTGTTGGCGGAACACGTTCTGCCATCTAGCGAGGAAGTCGAGACCTACTTCAGCACTGTCTTCATAGACGCCGGAGGATCTTATTCCACGCAGACCACCGGACATCATCACCCTCATCACGTCTACTCTCAGTATCATCACCCTAAGGCTGCTCAGACTGAACTGCAGCACAATCTGTCGCCGTTGTCGTCGTCGTTGCTGTACAACAACGACTACAACCCAGTCTCCGAGGTGCAGCTTGGCGTCAGTGAGACGTCTCCGTCGTCACAGAACCTTATCAGCTACGAGGAGAATTCTAATTCCTGCATCACAGAGGAAGCACGGTTGTTGACGTCGTCGTTGACGTCGCTGGCTGGTCTGCTACCCGTCTTCATGACGACCGCACCAGACACGTCGTCTTCATCGATGTTGTGTTACCATTCTTCCACCTGCACCACCCCGTCCCACCGCCACGCAGGTACCGTACGCATAGACCATTGGATCATACCGCTGCATATACGTGTCCCCAAAAAACAAGCCACTTTTATTTTTTGAATAGCTCCGTGAAACACTGGCCGATTTTAATAATTTGTGGCATTTAACATCGCAAAAAACTTGACGTAAATGACTGTAGTTTTGTCCACTCATCTTAATACTGTTGCTACACTACCATGTAAAATGCAGAAATCGTAGTTTGGACCTAATTTGTTAGTAAGTAAGTAAGCATGGTCATCCACATTGATCGGTGTTGCAACTTGCAAGTTTGGGGTTGTTTAGTTCGTAGGGGGGTTCACAGTGATAGTTGGTCTGCCAGTGATCTGCCAGTGATGGTAAATGCATATTTTAAACTTTTATATTATAACTGTTGATATTGCAGCTGTTGATGTATCTGGATCGTTCTCAGCGCTTCTGCACTCGTCGCCCGTCACTCCTGACGTCACTCATGACGTTATGAATGACGTCACACATGTGAATGACGTCATTTATGGCGTCACTGACGTCACGTCAGCGCAGTACTGTCCCGCTGAGTACGACGCGCGTCGACGAGTCACAGAGCTGCCGGTCGTGCAGGACGCGACGTCACTACGGTCGTCATCGTTCTGCGATCTCATTCAGCCGCCATCTGATGGGGCCAGCTACAGCGACAACGACCAGCAGTTGACAGCTGCTGCTGCATCTTGGAGCTCGGGCGGCGGCATCGTTACGCTGATGAACTCGCTCGCTGGACCCGGCGCCGCAGAGTATCCCAGTACGTTGCTTGTCGTTTTCGTATCACGCATGCACTGCACTTAAGGTGTGTTCAAAGCGACAGAAATGAACCGAAATAAAGTTATCTTAAATAAAAGCCGCCCGCTACAGCCTTTATTTCAGTACATTTTATTTCAGTTAAGTTTTGTGACGCTTTGTACGTATGGTCTATAGGCCTAGTCGTTAACTCGTCTATATCGCTACCTTCCGTCGTTTAGTATGCCTACTTGGATCGGCGACTGACTGCAGTCAGGTAAACCACATTGCTACGCAATCAGCCATTATCTCGACTCGGCTTTTTACCTTTCGTCGGATGCCAAAAAAGTATCGAGCGACTTTGTCACTTTGTACTTTCGTAGCATTTATTTGTTTATTCCTGTTGTTGTACATTGTAGCTTGCAAATTATCAACATTTTAATAACACAAATGTTTCTGCAGTGCTCGTGCTGTGGAGATAAATGTTTGCCATCATTTGAAGCCAGAGTGATGACTTCAGTACGTAGCGGTGTTTAAAACTGAATCGTTGTTGGTTTGCTGCGCAATACCGAAAAGATTCAGACGTTCTATTTTATATAGTGCCTGTTGCAACTGCTGGTTTCGTCTGCCACATAAGCTTATTGGCGTTGAATACAGTTCTATTCGTAGCTGGAGGCACATGACTCGTGTTAACACAAGACGTTGACCTGATCGGGCGAGGTTCACTACAGTTCGGCTTGTATAACTTACCGCAGTCGCCAGCCACGGCCTGCCAGCTCTCTCGCTCTTATACATTTCTAGCTAATCTGACCCGCAGTTGACCTTTTGACCTTGTCACCGTGTCGACGAACTGCAGATCATCTACCGCGCGTGCGTCGCCGCGTAGTAGTGTTGCACGAATTAAAACTTTTATTGGATCGGCGCGACGAGCGACTGGAAGCAGCCGGCCGGCGACGCGTAGCGTAAACTGTTTAGCACAATAACTCACTGGTGACGTCGCCGCCCGCACACTGCGTGGGGTCTAACTGCCACATAATCCTATAACTTACCTACCGCAGTTTTCCGTTTGCCGCATACAGGCTACGTTCTGAAAATTAGAGATTGGAAAGTGGAACACAAGAAATGCAGATAACAACATGGAAGTATTTTCGTTTGCTAAAGTTGATTTTGGCTTATACTCGGTTTACACGATGAAGCGGGCTCGACGAGCCAGCTCGTCAAACCAGCTCGTCGAATGCTGGACGAGCTGGCTTGAAGAGCGCAGTTTCATCGTGTTATTATTACAAAGTTACATTGTGTTCAGTGGTTTTTATCCCTATACTTGGTGGGCGCAGCTTGCGCCCAGTGATAAATAGGGGGAGGAGAGTTTTGATAAGGTTGCAGATCAAAACTTTCTTTCTATATTTACTTACCAAACTACACCTTTAACAAAACTCCCTTTTTGGTTTTTACTTCCCCTTATTTTTTTACTGGGCAAACTAGCCTTTAACAAAACTCTTTCCCTATATATTTTACTTTCTTCTTATTTTTTAATTAGCATTCTTAACAAAATTTCCCCCCTTATTCTTTACTCCTCCTCTTATTTTTTGTTTTTTTTCAATCTGCACCCGTAACAAAACTTTCCCTTTATTTTTACTTTTTCCCCTATTTTTTAATTTATCCCCTCAACAAAATTCTCAAAAATAAAGGGGAAAAGTTGAGTCGAAAATTGGGGGGAACCAAAGCCCAAAACTGGGGGAAAGTTGCGTCCGATTTCAATTTCAGATTTGGTAGGATAGAAGCCACTGATTGTGTTCACTCGTTTTTTGGCCGACCGTACTTAAATAATGGTCGAGCTATTGGCATGGTTGTCTTCCGTCCGTCCGTCCGTTTGTCTGTCTGTCTGTCACTGATGTGTTGTAGCTAAGCTTCAGGTTATACGGAAAAGCTTTTTGCACGAGTAATTAGCTATGTGTGTGAAACTTCGGGCATGCAAAATTTCAGCCATCTAGTGCAAAGGGAACATGTACAAATTGGAGGTTGACTGGAGATGGTGTAGGAAATTTAATGGAAAACTGGCCATATCTAGGAAACGGTGAGAGATACGGCCTAAGTTACTATTAATCACTAATAGGACGTGGCAAACGCCTTGTCAGATGAGATGGATAACTTTGAAGGTCACTGACAACCAGTATGGTCGGCTATCTTAGCGACAGCTGGGCTTCTTGTTTTACTGGATCTTAGAAAATTACAGTTGCGTATAACAACGAGACGGGGCAATCAGTGGCAGCAACGTCATCATGATTACTATGCAGTTGTCATCATCTTACGATAGGATTTATGCCTAATGTGATTAGGTGCAAACCACTTCAAGACAATCGCATGGCAACGGCTACCGGAGAACACATTATTGGTAGAGGCGCAAGACTGAGTTCAACTCGTTCTTACTATAGATAAATGTATCTGTGATGACGATTTGTCACGCCGACCAAACAGACTGTGGTGGCGGCGCGCCTTCAGAAGTCAACGTCATTTCGAGAGCGGGCGCGCAAACAAAACAAATCAATCGAGCGCCTGCCGTTTGCAAGCACCACACTTGTCCAGTTGGGACAAGTCAGCCGGGCCCGCTGTCGTCGATGAATGCCGCTTACCCATGCACATAGCTATCTATATATTATGGGGCCTAACTTGAGTGATCGGGCATTTCATATAAAACTACATCAAGTGATTTCTGCGTACTTGCGCTAGCGCGTCGCGGAAGTCATTGTAAATTGTGCGATTAATTCAAGTACGGTATCCCAAAGTCGGCGATAAGTGTTCGATACTGTACGTATTTGCAGTGAACTGTCGGTGCATCCTATAGCTCTACATGGACGAGTAGGCCTACATCGCCTCCCAGCAAAATGAAACTACTGTTGTTGCATCTTTCCTGCCAGAGTTCCCGACTGGCAACAAACCACTTAACGGTTGCCCACATTTTCACAAGATGCTCGGCGGCTGCTGCACATAATCCAAACGTAATCAGAAATTATTAGCCTGATGATTGGTTTATTTAGAAGGCTTCTAAATAAACCAGTCAGTATGCCGACAGTCGGCCGACTGCCTTCAATTTTAGCAATGAATGTTAGGCTTAATGTCAATTAGTCTGTGTGTCTGACTGATTTTATCGGTAATTGTGCATTAATTAATGGTGCGGGTTAAACGAAGTCGTGTGCTACGTTAGGCCTATAGTCTATCAATTTTCAGTCAATCTGCACTGACTATTGACCACCATTAAACGGATCAAGCTGCAGTGATGGACAGCTAACTCTGATACCAGTATATAATAGCGTATACAGTGTCGTGATAGGAGTCTATATCACTCAACACGTGACTCGGACTCGGTATAGGGCCTAGCTGACGACATTTTGGTGATTCAGTCAGGTGTCAACAATCACAGCTAAATTGTGAACCAAGCTGCGGTTTCAACGCTTCTATGAGATGTCTAACTACGGAAGGGGAAGGAAACTGAAAGCCGTGTTTGTGTGTGTCATTTTCTTTCAAATTTTTGACGTTCTGTGAGCTTAAACTGAAAAACAGACAAACCGATTACATCTGTCGATGAGAACCTTTACGCCATTTATGGGTTTTGTATATTTTGCTTTCTTGAGTTAGGTTTTGTTCAGGACAGCCAAGCAGCCAAACATACGGACGGACGGACGGCCGGACGGACGGGAAGACCCATAATGCGGCCTATCAGGACCACTACGCAACAATGCATATTTGCTGCAGGCAAAAGCATAGGGGGTGCTTTAGAAAACCCATCGCAGAGCTACGGAGCGTCACCAGCCATATGGGATCACATTACCTGCCACTCGACACAGATGAGCGCGCCCAGCCTTAAACTTAAGCCCAGCCATACAGTCCTTTACTCGATTTACCTAACCCGGAGGGATAGAAGGCTGAGTTGACTTTGGTGTGTTGATTATATGCCGATATGGTTAACCTATCCGCCGACAGTCAACTACTCTAAGTATAGTAACCACCTGATAGCGACACGACCGGGAATCGAACCTATGACCTCTCGATCCTAAGTCGAACATTCTACCGTTACGCCACAAAGCCACATATGTCTGATATTGATTGATGCAGGTGAAGACGTCTGCAGCGGTGTGATGAATGAATTGTACGCATGCGGTGGAGCTGCTGGCGGCGCTCGCGAGTGTTCAAACTGCGGCTCGGTGCAGACGCCGCTCTGGCGACGAGGCGGCACCGGACGGCAGTTGTGCAACGCGTGCGGTCTGTACTGCCGGACGAACGGCGTCAGCAGACCACTACAACGCCGCGCCCTGCTGCCACTACCACTGCCGCGTCCGTCCATCCAGTTGTCGTCGTCGCACAACAACAACAACGACGACGACAACAACAACAACAGTGTCCATTCCCTTTCGTCGTCGTCGTCGTCGTCGTCGTTAGTCCCGGGCATCAACGGCCACGCTGTCACCGCTCTACCGACCAACGCCGTAAGACCTTTTAGCACTCTCGTCAACGCCAGCATGTAACAATAAAAAGACAACTGGCGTCCTTATTTTTTAATTTTTTAATTTTAATTTTTACTTTGTTTAAGGTGTTTTGTTTTTTACGGTTTTTTCTCGATTTTACGCTCCCATCTGGCTTGTCGGTTTTTTGACTTTTCTGGTTTAGTAATTTTTACACAGTGGCACTTGTTTCATTTGTGTAATTTTTTAAACAGTTTAGTTCTGTTAGTTTACAGAAGAGATTATGGCTGCTCAAAATTTAATTTTTTGTTTCTACATTTTTATTGGTTTTTAGCCCCAAAGTTTGCACTTTTTGGACAAAAATTCACGACTGAAAAATTTTTCTGACAATTTTCGGACAGCTCAAAATTTAGGCAGGGGGACGTGATTATGCAACGATGTGCGGCAATACAGTGACTGACTGACTCGTGACATAACGTTATGTTATTGCTATCGATGAGATCCGGCTGAGCTGAAATCAGCCGCTGAAACCTCTGTGTACGAGAGCAGCGAGCATTTGACGATGATCTATTCATCAGTCGTGTGCCGTGCGTGCGACATCATCGCTACCGTTTGTTGCACAGTCACTGCAGAGATTACGTTAAACAGACCACCTGTCCTGCAGTGACGCAAGTCCACCAGAGCATTTGACCGAGCATCATCAGTTTATGATGCGGTCTTCACTCGACATGTGTCGCTGTTCTAATGACAGTGACAAGGCTGGTGCATGGGGCCTCCTCATCTTGGAATCAGAGCGATGAATTGAGTTTTGAATTTCTATTTATACACGCAGACTACTTCACAGAAGACTGTGCAAGACAAAAATACAACTAAATGTTGACACGATATCAAGTCTTTGCTAACAGGTGTTCTGAATAAAAGTAAAAGAATCACTACTGACGCCGATGCAGATACAAGTAATGATCTCATTTGTACTATTTTATTTATTTATTTTAAGAACAATGTGCAGCATGTATAAATACAGTGTATTCTTTTTGAAGGGCTATATAGGCGTACTCTGTATTTTTAAGGTGGGTCTGTTTCTTGAACTAGGAATACTTTCTATTTACACAAGTTGGTCTAATAAAAATATTACTATACAAAACGATTATAAAGCACTCGCTAGATCGACACACTCTGACAGCTTTTCAGTTCTCACCTTGTTTTTTTGGGCTGTTTTATTTGTGTTATTACGGGAAATTAAAGACATCATGTTGTACTTACACTGGCTGCATACAGGTAGCGAGGGTAAGTCGTGCGGGACTGCAGTGTGCTAACTGTCTTACGACAACGACCACTCTGTGGAGACGCAACGCTGAGGGTGACCCGGTCTGCAATGCTTGTGGGCTATACTTCAAACTTCATCATGTACGTATATACCATTCGTAGTTTTCACCGCGTATTTCATCGGGTGATCTGTGACAATTTAAAGCAAGCTTAACTTTTACAGTATGTACTCATTAGTCCGCCCGGAAACGATAGTTACGTTTTGCTGGAATTTATTTTTCTTTTTTCCCCTCGAGTAATCTCCGAGCTCCGTGGGCCGATCGCCGCGAAATTTTGCACGATGCTCGGAAGTATGTTCGATTTTATAATCCCAGTCCAAAATTTTGTGGGTGCCTCCCCAAAAAATTTTTAGGGGCCAAAAACATGCAAAATATGACCCGATTTCGGTCGACTTCAAAGTTCGGCGGCGAATATCTCCGGAAGCGATGAAGATATTCAAAATCGGTGAGTTACTCATTCGACAGCGATTTCTCCCGCGTTAGACAAAACAAGTCTGGAGAAGTTTGGTCCAGTAACCTTGGAGATCTCGATGTGGAATTGTACCCACCGAAAGCGTATTTTTCGGAAAACCATATTTCGGCCCCTAGGGGGTGCTGTGCCACCAAATTTTTACATGCGCTAGAGAATGACTAAGTCTTACTAGCGCACCCCCCCACTGGGGACGGGGACCCCCCTTACAATTTTTTTTCAAAGGGGGGTCAAAAATTGGCTTAAAATGTAATAAAGGAGCGATTATAACTTCGGAGTTAGGGGGTGTAGCCCCACGAAACTTTGGCACTTAAGGTGCAAGTACAACATTTGGGGGCACCGCCCCCCCCCCTTAAAATTTGGGAGGGCAAAAAACGTTCAAAAATCGGTGCGATTTACGACAACTCTCGAGTTTGAGCGCAAATGTCTCTGGAACCGATGAAGATAGCGACAAAATATAAACGGCGTTGACGAGAACGATCTTTTCGGCGTTGAACAAAAAAAGTGGTGAACTTCGGTCCACTACGAACAAAGTTATAAGCGCTCATGTTGACCTACCCTAAGTCGACAATGCGTGTTCGGCGTATGCCAATGCATTTGAGTT
>Ga0209367_1010684_pt1 | contig 12280 bp, 7 predicted proteins | sample WorMetLIZISLAND2_FD_187412 | JGI IMG/M metagenome (GOLD analysis project Ga0209367, IMG submission 187412) | Marine gutless worms symbiont microbial communities from Max Planck institute for Marine Microbiology, Germany - Olavius geniculatus... ... | reverse complement strand
TTCTATTCTCAGTATCTCTCATTTCATTTTTCTTTTAAACATTTCAGTTCTTTTTAGTTTATGTGCTAGATTAAACTGACAGTTTGTCTGTCAGTTTTTGAGTGCGAATTTATGATTGTATTGTATTGTATTGTATTGTCGTCGCGAGCACGGGAGGGCGACGCCCACTCTAGCCGGGGAGCCCTGAGGCGGGAGGAGCTTGCATGAGTCGCGCAGCCACTCAGAGCGCCCGGGGAGAAAAACGCTGTGCGGTGGGAATGTACGAAAAGAAGAAAAGAGAGAAGAGTTTGGGGGACGAGGAAATAGGACCACCGGAGGTCCTAAAAGACGAGTTTGGGGGAACGGTTGATGAACGACCGAGTAGAAGGACCAACTGTGGATCCTGGGAGAGGAGTTGGGAAGTGAAGGGATTTATCGGTCAACGTTGAACGTAATAGTAACGTCGTGTATTGTAAATCTGATTCGTCGATGTCATCTGGATTTAACTAGCGTGAACTGTGAATACTATCTGTTTGGTCGATATCAGGCGTCGTGTTACATAATACAACAGTGATAAACCAGTGGCTACTTTTGCTACCCGCTCGACACGCTATCACATTCGGTAGTGGGAGGGTCGAATGTTACAGACAATTAATGCCAAACGTGGCGATAGATATAGGTACCGGTACAATCAAAATGCCACGTAAAATGTGTGAAATTTATCGCTGTAAACTCGACGCGGTTACTTAGGAAATGGCACAAGTCCTGAGGTGATTACTTAATGCCGCACGCACACCGTGGGCAATACACTTCGGATTCAGCAACAGGCAGTGCGGTGACAGGTGGCAGTAAATAAATCTCACAGAATGCAGCGGAATTACTGTATGCTGTCACGCAGGGGTTACAAACTCTCACCGAGTGTGAAGGTTCCGGTCCATGCTCGAGCTTAGATCGTGCTTACGATATCGTGCAAAATAAAGTATGTGTGTATATTACATAACCACAACCTTAATGAATGGACACTGCAGGCGAAACTGCGACCAAAAATTAGGTCTATGCAACATTCTCGTTCTCAGTAGTCGCTTTGCCCTTTCATACGCTCGTGGCTCACTATGTCACACTTCAGACATAAACGTTAGTCCCCGCAGCAGCATTCTGTTACGAGTATCACAGCAGCGCGTTGAGTTTGACGATAAATCAACGTAGAAAGACTTCTGACGACATGATTAAGTTTTCACTCGCCAGGCGTCCTTCCGTGCGGCACTCGACAGTCTGTAGGAGCATGTGAATGAATGAATGTCCGTGCACAGCAGAGACACTTCTATGACTTCACCGGCGTCGCTGTCTCCGCGGCACACTTATTGCCGACGCTCAGTTTCAAGACTTCGATACAGCTGCTTGACTGAAATAAACTGCAGTTTATAAAATACATTTCGACCCGCCGCTGAACTAACATCTCATTGTTCCAAGTAAACACAGGCCACGACTATCGGTTCTCCGCCTTCTGCTGCTGCTTCAATCTAGCTCCAACTGTAAGTATCACATAACGATCAAAGCAGTCTACGAGTTAAGCTTCCGAGATTAACCATGAACCCCGTGATTCAAAAAGTCCATGAATTAGTCCACGTCAATCTGCTATTAAACCGTCATCAGCAACCGCTAACAGATGCCGTGTAAAAACAGGGCATTGATTGTGGATCATTTTTCGGCCAAAGAGATCCAGTTTGAAGTTAGAACAGACACAGACAGTCTGAGTGCCATGTTTGCCATTTTTATGATCCTGTCTCTCTTATGGTCATATGATTTTCTAACTTATGCACTCTATGTTACACTATATATGTTAAATTTTTTTCTATTTTTTATAGTACAACTTGGTAGTCTATCGGTCCTGGAACTGTTTTCCTTCTTCATAATCTTAGCTGTCATTTGCCAGTCTATCGCTCTACGTGCTTATCTGTATTTTCACTCTATTGCATTGCCCTGATCATTGAATATGCTGCCGCCTTACCATGGCGAATGCAGGAAATGCGGTTTGCCAAATCAGCGCCTGCGCAAATCCCCGTCTCTATCGGCCAACCGGACTGCTGCAGTTCTATTAATAATAAGATAAATGGAGACAACCACGGACTGGACTGGGTAGCATAGCGGGGATGCTCGTAAGAATGGCGATCAACGGATGCTGGAAGTAATTATTCGGAGCCTGAGCTTACGGTCAACTAGTCTAATACCACCGGTACATCAGCAGCAGCGGCGATGGACGGCGCTAGTAGCACTGCAAGAAATAATTTATGTTATTTGCTGTGCGTCTCTGCACGGCGTGGCATCATCATTAAGTGCACTGTAGTCATTATCGGCATCGTCGTTGTCGTCAGAATAATTTCGCCTATCAGCAGTGTTTTAAACGCCAGCGAGCCTAAAGCAAAACCGCTGCCACGATGCTTCGTATACATTATTTCAATGTCTAAATCAACGGTTATAGACTCAAAGTCAACTAATTCGATTTGTTGAGGATCTACTGGAATTTGAAATAAGGTTACAGAATTGTTCTTATTTTTAAAGAGAGCCTGAGTCTCCCGTACAGAAGACACACATATTGCACAAACAAACGGAATATACATTCACATGTACAATGCAACTTATATCACGGTTTTAAGGGTGCAAAAACGTAAAATATTTCCTGAGCAATAAGTCCGATGGTCGACGTTGATCTCTGTTTCCTTAGCTCTCAGCCAAACATCAATTTGCAGTGAAAGACCACAGTTAAAAGCTAGCGCATCGCATGGTGTGCCTGTTAACGTCCAAGCGTTCGCTGATACTCATTGCATTTACTCATGGAGGGATGGTCAGGCTAACTAACATCATAATTTCGAAGATATTAACTTATAAAATGCCCAATACTGAAATAACATTAAAAATCATTAGCGATCAGTATGGAGCGCATATACAATAATACAATCTTCCTCTTGTGGTCTGTAGTAACTATTTCTGTCTTGCATCAGCATCAGCTATGTTAAATATATTACTAATAGCAGTCTATGAATTAAAAGGGCTTAGTTAGGTGAGCGCCAAAGGCGTTTGACCTTAGGCACTAGGGATGAGGCTGTAGTTCGGTCGATTTCAGTCAGATAATTAAACTGTCTGTTTTCGTCCACAAGGAAAAAGTAAGAAATTAATGGAAAATGTTATTAAGCGCTCTTGATGCCTGAGCTGAGATGCAAGGCGAGTAAGTAAGTAAGTGAGTGAGTAGAAGTTTAACGTCCAGTGTAAGAAGACGACGTCGCATCGAAGCCAGCATGCTTCTGGTGTTTGTTTTGATCACGTCAACGAACTGCATCACTGAAGCGACTTTTCAAAAGCACGCTGTTTCATCTGCGGTTAATAAACTGCTTTTTAACTGTCACTTAGTGCCATTTTAATTTATTAGCTTTAGCTTTTAGGCTTAGTTTTGTTTTTAGCCCACCGTATATAAGTAACGGTCGAGCTATTGGTATGAGTTGTCGTCTGTCCGTCTGTCACGAATTTATTGTGGCTAAGCGTCGGGTCGTAAGGGAAAACTTTTTACACGAGTAATTAGCTATGTGCCATAAACTCGGGCGTGCAAAATTTCAGCGATTTAGTGCAAGGGAAACATTTTCAAATTAGAGAGTGAATAAAGGGGGGTAGGAAATTCAATGGAAAACCGGCCATATCTCGAAAAAGGTGAGAGATAGGGCCTGAGTTGCTATTGATCACTTATAGAAAGTGGCACATTGGCTTTTTGAAATGACTTGAAAATCACTGACCTTGGATGACCTTGAAGGTTAGTAGTGCAACAGAAACTGTATAGGCCGTAGCACGTCTTCTTTAGCAAGTCTTCTTTAGCATAGCTCAGAGGTGTCAGCGGCAAAACAAAGAATATTTAATTGCTGTATTCAAACACTGACTTTAGTCATGTAAAAAATTTCTTTCAGAACATTTTGCTGAAAATCGCATGACTCTATGATGTACGGTTGCAAAATTATGGTGTCATTAACTGTGTGTCTTTTTTGGACCACCCTGTAATTTAGTAACAACTGAAATCGCTGATCGATGCTGTTACATGGTAAATCATCAATCATCTTTTTTGTAAGTCGAAAGTAATTGCATGTGTTGTCCGAGGTCTGACCCCAAATCTTCCCATTTTCCCTAAAAAGTTAAGAACCCCTGTACAACATTAAATTACGCCAAATGGCATGTAAATCAATCACGCGGTTAAAGCAGGGTGCGCGAATATGACATACGACAAACGACAAGACAGACAACGCTACAAGGAAATGTGTAGGAATATGCAGAATAGCTTGCGCTGCAAATGCAAGAGCGATTCCGTCTAAAATAGTCGCGTCGTCAGTGTCACAGTGAACGTTGCGTATTGCCATTGCAAATGAAAACACATATCAGATGATCACCTTAACGATCTTGGTAGCACCTTTGCTGATAGCGTGCAGCAGCGATTCCTCGATACACTCAAAGTTGATCCTGTCCAGCAGCAATTCGACGGCTTCCATGGACTCGCTGTCGACGGCCAGGTGCAGGGCACTGCGGCCCATGTAGTCGACACAGTTGACATTCAGCGAGATCTCGTTGGTCTCTTCTAGAGACTGGCGAATGATTGGAACGTCGCCCAGCGCCGCAGCGTTCAGATACACCCGCTCTTCGTCCGTTAGCTGTAGTCACAACAGTCACAATCACAATTCAATCAATTCAATAAAATCATTCTTAGAGCACCGTTTACGTGAAACGTACAAGAACGCAGGCAAAGCAATGATAATTATGCTGTACGAAATATTTCACTTTACAAGTAACGACTGAAGAAACCTGCAGTGTCATTTACATTGTGTAAAAGACTGTTCCAGGCAGCATATCCGGCAAAGCGGAAGCCGCGCTCTCCAAAGTTTATTCTCATGCACGGCTTGGCGAAAGCTACAAGTTGAAAGCTTGATAAAACGAGACAAGATGCCAACATAATACACGTACACGCGGCCGTCCGCGTTATCATCGGAATTGTGCATATTAAATGTCAAACGTATAACAGCCACAAATGGAAACCTTAGTATTGAATTTCCATAGTTTGTTCTTTATTTGCAACAATTACGCGAGATACGAGTCATTTTGCAAAGTTTTTTTTTAAAATCCTGTGATCATAACGTTTGACTGATAAACTGTATTTTAAACAGTTCTACATTCGTGACTCGTTTGGAATCATAACTTTAATGAAAAAGTTTTCTTTTACTGAAGGAACGCATTATAATAAAGATTGTAAACGGACAATTAACAAGTAGTTTGAGCAAGACTCATGAGACGCGCGACAGCCTTAGCAGTTTCTGTTCGCAGGTTGTCCGGGTCTATCTTCACTCTCCAGCCATGTCGGCGCAATACACTCTTGAAATGTGCGCCATAACCGAAAACTGCAGAAAAAAACACTAACCCCTCTGTTTTGGGGATTTAGGGTCATTCAAGGTCATCGACGTTGACACCATAAAAAAGCTCGTCACTAGTGCTTGTTATGACAAGCCGTATGTTTGTCTCTATCTGCAACTGTTTTTACGCTAAACGAGCCAGTACCATCAAAATGACCACTTTTAAGAAAAGAAATAACCGTCTTTGACGCCCGCCTGCGCAGGCCTCCTTGAACCTAGGGCGTCGCGACTTTGACTGCTGAAATCTTCGTTTAATGCTAAAAATTTCATATGCAGGTTGTCTTGGTTTATCTCCAGCCATTTCGGTGAAATTTGCTCTTAAATTCTGTGTCGCAGACCGAAATTAGGAAAAATTCACCAAAAAACCTTTTTTGGGGGGACGGAGGGAGGAGTTCAAGGTCATTCAAGGTCATTGATGTTAATAAATTTTAAAAATTTAATTTGTGATGTGCAGCATGTCTGTACCTATCTGCAACCGTTTACACAGTAGGCGAGCCAATAGCGGAAAAACGTCTTTTAGGGGGTACCCCTCTTTGACGCACTCGTCTGAGGGTAACCTTTTTACCCAGGCGCACGAAATTTTGTCACAATAAACTAGAGTCCTTGTGGCAGCCCACAGCAAAAATTTCGTGATTTTAACTTGCGTCGTTTTGACACAATACTGTAGTGTGACGGACGGACGGACGCCCAGGCGATGGCTAAGACGCGCAAAGTATTACATGCTGTAGCGCGCAAAAACTGTTGTAATAAAAACTGTTTATAAGAAAAAATTGCCTCCAATAATTTCAGCTGATTGACGACAGAGCGTAGCGTAAGACAAACAGGTTCGTGCAGGCAATTTGTCGGCTTTGAGACAGTGAAGAATGACGACCGGCAACGATGTATGGCCACCATCACGCCGCATGAATACGAGTCCGTGAGTAAAAGCTACTGACGTTCTGGTACTTTCGTCTGGTCCTTGGGCCATGACACTTTGACACACAACCGTTGTAAAAATCTCAGCGAACGCGGACTACAGGAAAGCCGGTTGTGTGAACCAACACATCAATAGTAATGATTATCACAGTCATCGATTTTGAAGCTCAGTACCAAAGCGTCTGAGTCGAGGCGTTGCTCCAAGTACTGATTGTGCTACAAACCGAGCCGGGTTTTGTCAGCATTAATCGCGAGTCGACGTGACGGCTGGCGATGACTTGGCGTCAGCATCAGCAACCATCTATTCCGCATCTTCTCGGACAAGACAGGAACGACCAATTCTGTGAGATGAATTCTAAACAGCAGCGCTGCGACGTTGCTGCTGCGCTCCAGGCATACATTGTCTTACACATCAGGCATTCTGTTCATCGCTTTCAAATGACACCTGCCGCACATTTCATTTCTCACAAACAGTTCTCGATACTGTGAGATCAATGAGGTGAGGATGCCGCAGCGGCTAATAACTCGTACTCATACTTATTTGCTCACATAGCTGCTGGTGAAACTGCAGTTCCCACTTAACACTAATTGGTGTGTCGTTGTGTTGTGTCGACCTTGCGCCGCGACACGGCTCTCACCGAAAATTGTGAAATGTACTAAAACGCGTGGCAGTTGTACAATAAATTAAACACAAAACGAATCTGCATAGAAATCACTAACGACTTTATCGCTGTATGTATAGTCGTATACTCGCTTTAAACACAAAATTTACAATTTTAATTTATCGCAAGTTTTCTGAAAAAATGTGTCAGTAAAGAATTTTAAAATCGGTTAACATTGTAAGTAAGTAAAAAATATAATTTTTTTGAACGCAAAAAGTTTAATAACACTTTAACATTGATAAAAAATTGCTAAAGTTCTGACAAAAAAAAACTTTGCTTAGTGTATTTGGGGACACGGTGTAGAATGCGTGGCCCAGTCCGATCGCTATCTCGTCTTGCAAAACCAACGAACGCCAAAACTCCGTAACAACGTCTGCCGATTTTTTTATTCCCGGAAAGATTGACGGCAAAAAATCAGACATTAGTTTTGCTAGAGAGAAAAAGAGAAGGGAGAGCGAGTGACCGGCTATACAATTGGCTGGCATAACTCGGTGATGTGATGTGGCGATGGGTGGGCAGGCGGCATTTGATATCAATATGGACAGCAGCAATCTGGCACGCTCTGTCACCGTCCGCAGCATCAGCAGCCGCAGCATCAGTTGGCGTCACTGCTGACGGTTAATCGGGGTCGGCATTAGCGGCGCCAAGCTATCTACATCCGTCATACACAACCACCACTGCAGACCCTCCATACAGCTGACCGAATCACACTACGCACGACTGGCTGTAAATCTAATTAACCGTCGTAGTCCGATGCGTTATATGTCAACAACAGCAACAACAACAGACAGACAGTGCAGTAATTATGTGCCAGTTTTTTTAAAAAAGTGTTTGATCGCAACAAAATCAATTCCAGCGGCTCAGTTTTTTGATAAAAATACTTGCAATACTTGCAGACGACACTTTGCGCTTGATGTCTTATCTTCTGTTTTTCTGTAGCATGCGGAGAACGAACAACAATTCACGCGTGCATTTCTTGATTCCTAAGCAACTTTTTCTGACGTTGTGAAGCCAGCTTTCTAGAAACTTTACCGAACGGCATAGCTGCATCGACCACTTAGTAATTTTATTTGTGCAAGTTTCCCTAAAATTAAGAAACAAAACATCGTTTTACGTATTTTTTTCAGACAATTTATATGTGCAGCACAATTTTTTCGCGTCAGAAATTTAGTAAGTACAGACAAAAATATACCGGCAGCATCAAATATCAGAAGGTTTAATGTGGCTTAAATAAAAAGATTATTTTTAAGACAACATCAGTGAAGTGTCACAAATAAGCAATTTCGTATATGAGAGACAAAATAGAAAGTCTTGAGGCGGTGCACGGAGCGACCGTGCAGAAGTAATGTCAGACGATACCTCATTCAATAGCTTCACGCCAAAAACCGAAAATATCGCCGATCACACTGTATGTCTTTCGCTATTTGCATCAAACTGGGTAATGTCGACATATTGGTTTATGCATGGAAGAACCGAATATGTCGATACATTCGGTTCTCGCATGTTGTCAGACAATGCTGTCGTTAGTGGTATAAGAATGACAGACTGTCAGAATGTGCAATTGGGCATGCATTGCCACGCTTTCTATTTCGCTGTTAATGCTGCCTTCCACAATTTGCAACGTCGTCAACGTCTCCGTTTTTATGTACAGTAAGTAAGTAATAGTGTGTTCGTTGTACAACAACCTGGAAATTGCGCTCTGGTTGGTGTTTCCGAATTCGACCACGATTTGCGTATCAACAATGGGCCATAAAAAACGAACACTTTTCTTTTGTCCATATCTTCGCTAATTATTGGTCGATTTTCACAATTTTTTCATTAGTACACTCTACACACAATTTACTATAACGTGATTATTACATATCCCACCACACCGTAAATGCGTCTCTACACTACCTTGCAAAATATTAATAAAATGCACACATAACGATAATAGCAAACATTTTGGTAAAATTGAAGAAAAACACTTCAGACTAACATTGCAGTGAATGGTCTATATGACACTAAACTGTGTTGTGACTCTAACACAGTTTAGTGTCATACAAATTATTTATCGCAATGTTGGTTTGCAGTATTGTTTTCATTTGCCTAAATTTGTGTTATTATTGTTAGTTTTTGCTTACTATATTTCACAAAGTAGTGTAAAAACGCACTTACCGTGAGGTAGAATATATAATAATCACATTATTGCAAATTGTCTGTAGAGTGTGCCATTAAAAATTTTTGGGAAATTGGTCAATAATCGGCAAAAATATGAACAAAAGTAAAGTGCCACGTTTTTATGGCCCACGGCGTAAATATGCTTCGCTTTTTGTAACAGCACTTTAAAACCCAGGAAATGCAACCTCCAACTCAAAGTACGCCTGTACCAGACAATGCACAGAACCTTTCTAACCAGAGCTAGTAAGTAGTAACCATTTAGGTCTATGACGCTACGCCAGTCCTGTGCCCGATGATTTCCGCGAACAGCGACCCTCGTTCGTATACTGCTCGCCTACACAGACGATCAGTCGCTCCCAAGAGCAGCATATACCTGGACACAGAGAAACGTTATCGTTGACAGGAACAACTAGAGCAAATGATAAAATAGTGCACTTTCCATCCGCAGGCCGGTACATAGGGCGGCACGGAGTCACGAAACTCTTAAGAGTCTAGTTCAGTATACAACAATAAGGTCGTCCAGCCGCGATGCCAGTCGGGTGGGTACGATGCTGCATGCATAGTGACGATTCAGTGAACAGTGGACATGCAGTGTAAAACAGCACCACAGCTGTAATGAAGATAACGAGGTCAGGGTTAGGCTTAAGGTTAACGTTAGGGTTAGTCAATAGCGGACTGTCGGAATAGCGAACCCAAATCGTAATAAACGCCTTAAGACGACATCAGCTGTGTTTTACCCAGCAATATACGGTCTGACCGACAATAATATACACCGTGTCCGGAAAAAAAGCCTACACTTTTTCCTGAATAACTTCAACAAATTTAAACTTATTTTTATAATTTTATAATTTTTTTATAATTTTATATTTTAATTTTTTTTTCAAATTTTATTTCTAAAATTATAGTTAACGTTATCCTCTGTTTTCTGCATCCATTGCATGATATTTTCGTTCAGTTACTTGCCTGCTATATATAATATTTTAGTTACAGTTACATTTCCCAATCGAACTGATTTTCTGTTGAATCCAACCGCAATGTCTCCAGATGTGTTTTGCATAGATTCAACGTGACACGGGACTGTGGTATTCAGTGGAATATGCGTCGTTCTCAGTGGGTCCTGAGGCTGACAAGTACCGCCTGAGTGTGTCTGGGTACAGCGGGGAGGACGCTGGTGACGCACTCGCAGCAACTGCTCACCCAAACAGAGTCGTCAACAACACTCCGGACCTAGACAACGACCTCTGCACGTGCAACTGCAGCGCTGCTAGCGGACGCACTGGATGGCGGTTCAACAGATGTTCAAGGTCAGTCTTGAACAGGGACAAGAACAACGACTGGAACGCCGTCACTGACACAGTTATCGAAGATGTCGAGTTCAGCCGCATGCTGGTCAAACTCGACTAACGCCGATCTGAACGACGACACAACGTGCATTGCGATTACTTAATCCTATATTGTACCACACTGAAACAGAACATAATATGTTATGATATGATAATTTTATTATGCTTCTTTGCGCTGAAAAACTGGCAGTCAAACAGTACGTGAACTAAAAAAAACTAAAACTGCTTTAAACTAAACTGAAATGAAACAAATCATTATGGAACACGTTGTTCTGTTTTTTTACGTCCGTTGGTCGGCAACTTGCAATGAACACTTTGACCCGTGGTTCCGACCATTAACATATTTTTCCTGTCCAATAAAAAGTTACTTGGGACCACATGAGTGCCCGAGCATAGTCACGAGTGCGACAAACTGACAGACAGACCACGCGAATGACGCGATGCTGTCGCAATAACTCACTTCAGTGACGCTTTTAGCGTTGCCGCCTAGTAATAATTGCCGACAAGCCCACAATGGACAAATTTGTACTAAATTCAGCATAAAAAATCGCCTCCCCAACACCATCAACTGTTTCAAATTTTTCTTCGATCGGTCTCGGATCTGCGATGGGTCGAATTTTACCATTTTCCATTGACTACTTCGGCTATCGCCGTTAATACTGTGCTGCGCTATACCGCGCGCCTGTGATCTTTAAAAACTTTCCAGTTTATAGCGCTATGTAAGACGATATGAATCAATGACTGAAACAATGTAGTTAACTGGAGGAAAGACAAACCTGAACGTCTTCGAAGTTGGTGAAGAGCGAGCCACGCGAGGACGGCGTCTTGCGCTGGTCTGCCAGCATGTTCAGCTGAGACCTGCAGACAACACATCACCAACAAGCAAACTACAAAACTTATCATCGCCACTGCACAGTAACGTTTTGTTTCAGACGAGGCATAGCGTACGTTCAGGAACTATAAACGAATAATTCGCAACTAGAACCAAAAAAGTGCGTTTAGCTGAACAGCAGTTCGTGGTGAGTACAGCGACGGTTGTTGTCGGCGCATGGTCGGTTCTGATATACGGAAACGACGTTATACACGGGCTTAGTTCAAACTCCACTACTTCCATTTATCGCAGACTTGTTTTTACAACAAGTTGTGATAGAACATCTTGTACAACATTACGACATGCCAAGATGCTTTGGATTTGTTCTAAGCTTTTGATTTTTTGGACGAATGTAGGCTTAAACTCTAACGAAGCTGAATCTGACGTAACGGGGTTAACATCACAGGCTGAACGGTAGTTCAAGCCCTGTGTTAACGGCGACTTCTCTTTCTTATGGGAAAGCCAAAAATTTGACCCCCCCCACAGAATCAAAACCCCTGATCTGATTGAGATAAAATTTGGCACGGTTAATTACGTCGGCGAGATGACCCCTCATGCAAAATTTCATGTAAATCCCTCCAAGGGGGCTTCCCGGCAAATGGGTGAAATATACGCAAAAATTTTTCTATCCATATACCTTTTTTTCAGAAACTCACCTACAGGTCAGACGCTTCGGCGGATTTTTGCGCGCGATGGCTCAAACGACGCGGTCTCGCGCAAGGATGTGCCTTTTGGGGGTTAAAAAATTTGAAATTAAAATTTAACGTATTTATTCGCAAAAATCGAAAAAATTACAATGGCGCCTATGGGGAAAATTAAGCAATTCTTTAAACGGTCATAACTTTGGCTGTGTATAAGATAAAGTCGTAATTTTTGGTTCTATGGTATGGTTTTCGGGGATGGCGAATCTAACGG
>Ga0209367_1010683_pt1 | contig 12280 bp, 9 predicted proteins | sample WorMetLIZISLAND2_FD_187412 | JGI IMG/M metagenome (GOLD analysis project Ga0209367, IMG submission 187412) | Marine gutless worms symbiont microbial communities from Max Planck institute for Marine Microbiology, Germany - Olavius geniculatus... ... | reverse complement strand
GTCTATGTATACTGTGTTTATGTGACTGGCAGGCGGCGCTCAGTTGGTGAAGGAGTGCCTGGACCACGTGCGTCAACACGGAGAACTTGTACCTGGAGTCGTGTTTGTATCCTGCTCCGGATCACTTCCGTGTAAGTCCGTCATCCACACGGTGGGTCCGATGTGGAAGGATGGATCTAGGAACGAGGACACGGAACTTAGGCTGGCCGTGGAAGCTGCAGTCCAGGAGGCCGACCGACGCAGATACAGGCACAGATCATAGTTTACTGACTAACACAGAGTAACATGCTATAGAAGCAGATTTGCGTAGTGTCAGAATGTGTGCATGTACCAAAGGCGCTGGCGACGAGGCGACGGCGGTTTTGTGACAGGGAGCCTTCTTCCTAAATTTTAGCCCATGTGGAAAATTTAAAAAATACGAATGTTGGGGATGGAAAACCCCCGTAAAATTGAATTTTTGATTACCCGTCATCTTCTCAGTCGAAAGTTGCAGCTCTCTGTCGGCGGAAAATTGTTACTTACTATGCCCTAAGTAAGAAATTGCTAACTATCAATGTTACACGTACATGCAGTTTTGATGAAGATTTATTTTAAGTCATCATTTGCCAGGCTTTTTATTCTTCTACCATTATATGGTGTATAAGATTTGAAATTAAAACACCCTGGTGAAGAAAAGATGTTGAAAACTGAAATTAATCGGAGATTTTATCCGTGGTGGCGGCTACAGGACAGTATCTCTGCCGGCAGTGAGTTGTGGGGTCTACGGCTTCCCAGTCTCTCGTGGTGCGCGTATCATCCTCACGGCTCTGCGTCGGTTGCTCGGCGGATCGCATTCACTGACCGAAGTCAACATCGTGTCTGGGCGAAGCATCGTTGAGAGTTTCCACGAAGCGCTGACGGCTACCTTCAGTTCGGATAGCGTCAAACGCCTCGAAACTTCGCCACATCCGGGCGACGATGGTAAGTGCTTCCAGCTGAAATGTAGACGTGTGCAAGATCTCTATTTTCAGCATGCGATTAAGTACAAGATTTGGCCAGATTTTGTATCTTCAAATCCAATCAAAGCCGGTGGCAAACCGGATTTTGAATAAAATTTGTGATAACTGGTTTTATACAATGAAATTACAACTTGAATGTAGTTTGTACTAAAAGAGACTACATTTTGTTGTCATTGACAGGTAATAACATTACATTTTGCTGCGATTGACACAGTACATCACATCTCAGATCTGGCCACTATTTTGGCTGGAGCTGAACTTGGCTGGATTTTTCCAAAATGGTTAATTGCCATAGTCTGGGCCTGCTGGAGCTGTGCTCAAAATCCGGTACATCCATACTGAAATGACATGTTAAAACTACTAATTTACTTTCACAATTTATTAACATGCAGTGTTGTAAACTTTTCTCTGTGTTTGCAGTTAGCCATGCATAGCCACTCTGGACAGTGAAAAAGTTTTATCGTCTTTCTGACTGTTGATGTTTGCTGCATGTACACAGATGTGGGGATGGAAGACGGCGATGACGACTACGAAACGTCATCAAAAACAACCAGACGAGATGCTGAGAAGAGGATGGATCGCGTCAAAGCATCCGCTCCATCTGTCCACTCTACGAACGCTGGCATTGCTATCCGTGTCGTCAGAGGCTCCATCACTGACCAGCAGGTGCTGTATTTTGTAGTTTAATGTGGTGTACTTTAGTGGTAGGCCTGTTGTTGCGCCATTAGATCAATGAAGCCTGAATGGTTGATAGTTAAATGGTATAGCTGTTCATAGAATTCATTTCAGAGCTACGGAGCATCACCTGCCATATGGCATTACGCAGTGTTACCTGCCACCCAACACAGGTGAACATTATAAACACACCCTACGATAACCATAACCAGGCCGGGCAATACTCGATTTACTCACCGCACAGGGATGGGAGGCTGAGTTGAGTTCAGCTGAGTTTTTATAGTTACTGTTCATATGCACAATAGATAATTTGCCCTAACGTTTTGCTTTACATGACGTTGTAACTTTTATCTATCTGTTATAGGTTATGCTTGTATGTTAATGTAATAATTTAATCTTTAGTTAAGGCTAGTTGTCAATCGGCAACTTGTCTGTGTTAGGCTGACGTCGTATTCTGTACTGCGGAGAGGAATCTTGACTTGAGTCGTGGCGTCATTGCAAAGAGTATTTCATCAGCAGCTGGGTTTAAGCTGCAGCAGGACTGTCGGTTGACTTCTCTTGACTACGGACAGATTGTCAAAATGCCCGCCCACGACCTGATTACGGCAAAGAATATTTATCTCGGAGCCTGCTGCCACTGGGATAGCAGGAATCCTGGACAGAGTGAAAACGTATGAGAATTTAACGCTTGTATAGTAGCGTAAGCATAGTTTTAGAGGGCTACTATGCACTAACCATACGTTTCTTCTACTTTTTTTGATTTTTCAAACGCCAGCAGTATTTTCAGAAGATCCTTGTAAGGCGGACTTCGCCAGGGGACTGGGAAATGTTATTCCAGACCGGTGTATTATTTGTAGTTACCGTACGTGGAAACTGATATGAATATGCGGGCTTTTGGTGGTTGCTGCATGTTTCCCAAATCTCTGTTAGTAACATTCCCAGTCTTTCCTTGTTGCAGTTTATCTTTAAAAATTCTGCCAGTATACTCCTAAAACTATATTTTTGAACTGGTATTAGTTTTTAATCACAGCCCTGTTTTCATTGCTAAATGACTCATTACATCACCAGTATATCACATTAAAAATTATTATTTATGATAATATTATCTGCTTTTGTTTACAAACATTAAAAATATATGTAAAACTGATCATAATTTAATTTTCGTATAAAAATTAGTAAAAATTGTTTCAGGAGATATTTTTGCATGTGTTTTATAGGATTTTAGTGATATTTGAACATTTATGTTTCACGTGGTAGTGTAGCAACACAGTTAGAGTGCGGAGGGATGTATAACAACAGCGTTATTGCTAATGGCCCAAAGTATGTGCCAGTGAAAGGATTTTGAAAATCTGTTAATATGTGGCGAAGATATGGAAAATAACAAAGTGGGACGTTTTTAGGGGACACAGGGTACATCCTTTAACCCTTTATGTTAAATGCAGACAAGGACATGAAAAGTCGTGAACGTGTTTCAGTAGTAGTAGTTGTTGTTGTTGTTGCAGTGCTTGCGGTCGTTGGTGAGACACAGTCTTGAGCTGGCGGCCGTGGATCGCATGACCAGCGTCTCGTTTCCGGCTATAGGCAGCGGTAACCTGCGCTTTCCCGCGTCCACGGTCGCCAGTGTCATGTTTGATGAAGTGAATAAATTCAGTTCCGGCTCAGCCGCAGAGCTTCACGGTTGTTCTGTCAAGACCGTCTACTTCGTCGTCTATGAGAAGGATCAGGCCACCGTCGACGTATGAAATTTATTTATTTAGTAATTAATTGACCAATTTATTGATTTGATGGCATTATTTAATTTATTTATTATTATGTTTTGGGGGTAGGGACCAGAGTGTGGTTTATTATAATTATTGACACACGTGATCTTGTAGCTTGTTGTTATAGAGCACTATTATTCGTTGTCTGTTTTCGTTCATATGTTGCACCGACGCGAAAACTTTTTAGGGAAGGGGGTGCTTTTTCCACATATGGGCTATCCAGACTATTTTACAGGAGTGTTTGTTCTGCTAGCTGTGAAGATCAGATTTGGTATGAGTTTTTTGTCCAAGGAGGCTATTCAGTTCTGTCCAGTCCAAAGGCACGTACAGAGCGACGTAACTGAACTGAATGGACACGGTTTAGTTTTTGATGAATTGACGAATGGGCGAGCAAGAGAAGCCCATTGGTCATTGGTTGACGCGTACGTGCGCGTAGTCACTTAGTCACCAACGCCGTTAGACATTGCTTACTGTAATGCATTACTGCTTGCCCATTGGTCAGTTCGTCAAAAACTAAACCATGTCAGTTCAGTTCAGTTTATAGTTACGTCAGTCTGTATGTGCTTTAACAATGTTTCCGCCAATTACCGTGCTATCAGGCGTTTGAGGCGGAGTGGAAGTCTTCCGGCTCAAGTCAAACTTCACAATCCCACTCGCACTCACCACGCTCTGGCTCCACGCCCTCGGCACGTCCGTCGTCGACCGCGCGTCGCAGTACGCTCTCTGCTTTTCTGTACTAGGCTATAATAGGGTGTTTACACGATCGAGCAAACGTCGAGCAGTTAGCTCGACGTTTTATGGTAATTAGTATGCTAATTAGGAGGGCGGGCGGGTTGTAATTGGAAAGCCTATATAACACGTGATCAGCTGTCGGCTAAAAGCTTAAGCCTAGGCCTACATTTGAGCCAGGGGGCGGGGTTCCAATAGGCCTGCTTGAGCCAGCTCGATGTTTGCTGGATGTTTGCTCGACGTTTGCTCAATGTTTGTTCGATCGTGTAAACACTTTATAAGAATCAGTGGCGTCGTGCATGGGTTAAAAAAGAAGCAGGACAGGAAGTTAAAATTATCGGACAGACACTGCAAAGTTCCGACAGAGGAGATTATGGGTGCTCAGAAATTTAATTTTGCCCCCAAATTTTCCAAAAATAGGGGAACAACAAACAGGTTATGTTTTTTCCTTACTTTGTTTGTTGGTTGGTTTGTTAGACAGCTATAGGTTGTTAGGGAAAAATTCATTCGTGCAATTTTATGAACTTCAGAAGTAAAACTGTGCTTCATTACATGCATTTTTCACAGTGAGACTATTAAACACAAGAAATAGCCTACTTTTGATTGTAACCAATACCAATCTAATGTATACTCCATGCCAATACTACTACTACTACTACTACTACTACTACTACTATCACTACTACTACTAGACCTATTACTGCTGCTACTGCTACTATTACTACTACTATAGTGTACTACTGCTACAACTATACAACTAGAGATCTGAGACATATGTCTTATAGAAGCTGAGTTATAGCTCATTTTGTCTCTAAATTCGTTGCCATGGCAACAAGGGTCGGTCAGGGGAAAATTTGATTAGCAAATTCGATGGCCTAACCTCGAAACCCTCCCCCCTGTAGACGCAAAAATTTCGCAGATGGCTCTTACAGAAGCCGAGTTATAGCCCATTTTGTCTCATATTTCGTTGTTTCGGCAACGAAGGTCAGTCGGAGCAAAATTTGGTTGGGAGCATTCGATGGCTCAACCGCGAACCCCCTCCCCTTATAGACGCAAAAATCTCGCAGATATCTCTTACACAAACCGAGTTATAGCTCATTTTGTCCCAAAATTCATTGCCATGGCAACGTGGATTAGCTAGACGTAAATATAAATGGTACTGTTAAATTGGCCAACCCCGATTACCCCTCCCTACACTCTCCTTGCAAAGAGTTCGATATAGAACCCTTAAAGGTTCAATGCCTTGGTATATATTTGGAACCTTTTTGGGGTTCTATATGGAACTTTTTAGTGCAGCCAATAATGGAACCTTTTGAAGAACCTTGCATAATTGATGTAGGGACAGTAATTAGGTCGCCGAAGGCCGGCGCGTTTCTTTAAAGTCTGCAATATGTAATATATTATGAACTAAGAGTATAAGAACACTGAAATAATTAATCCTATATGAACCAAATACTATTATAGAATTTTATCAAGTTTCTGCGTTTAGCGAAAAGTTCCATATAGAACCCTGATCCAAGCCGGTTATGCTGAAGAACCTTTTTCTGAAAATTGGATGGGATTGAACCTTTGCATTCCACATGGAACCTTTGGGTTCTTATAGAACCTTATAAGATCCATTTGTCGTTAGAGTGTAGAACCAAACCGGAAGTGGATCGGATGATCGGTTGCTGAGATATGAAGTTCATCCATGAAGGGAAGTCGGTCGGTCGTCGGTATTATACTGATGTCATACGACGTATACTCCTCTTTGCTACGTTAAAACGTAGCGTGCGAGAAGTAAAAATAAAGAAATTAGTTATATCTGTATAACAGTTGTTGTTCTGCATGGCGGTGGCAGATGTAAAGAAGTTAGATTGTGATGTTGGGCCGGTCAAACTGAGAGTGAAGTATGGCGACGTCTGCAAAGAGCGCTGTGATGCGATCGTCAACAGCACCAACTCAAAACTCGACCTCAACGTCGGTACGTTTTGAATTTAAAGCTTTCCCTTTTTCGTACCCCACCCCTTCTGCTCTCCGTTTACTTTTTTCTCTTTTCGTAACATGCCCTATTTTTCCCGTTTACTTTCTCTTTTTTTGTAGTTTTTTTAATCAAGCCAGAGTGTTTGGTGAACGCCGTGAGCTCTACAGTGCATAGGCTAAGAGGAGCTAGACTGCCACCTGCCAAAAAACTGCCAAAAATAGTTTTCCACAACGGCATTTTTTTTTATTACAGTTGTAGTAAGAAGGTTTTTTACACAATTGTGTCAAGTTGACTGTGGAAACAGACAGTCAGTGAGACGTTTGGGACGGTAGTCGGTTCTCGGATTTTTGACATCTAGATCTATCACTACAACGTTCCGACGGAGTCCGTCTTCTGTCCAGTGTGTAAGCGTTACCAGAATCTCAACACTAAAATCAAGACCATAGAACTTGAGACCCATAGATCATGGGCCAGCTATTTGACATGAGGAATGAGAGTGACTATGCCAATAGTTAAGAGCAAAATAGTGATGATAGTAATAAAAATGCAAATGCGTTTTGGTTTTTTTTCTAAAGAGAGTAAATTATAGAAGCAGGTAACTATGGAGATATGTGAACGGACTGCCGCACCGCACAGTATGTCGGTACTGGGACGACGTAAGCTATTGGCTGGAGAACTGCAGTGCTGTGTGCGGTGTGTTGCAAGGTGCTCTGTCCAAGTCGATTCTGCACGCAGCCGGCGACAGCATTCAGCAGGAATGCAAGGACTCTGGTTAGTGATATTAACTTATTATAGACAGAAACTGGTAGCGATGTAACAGATAAAAAATATAAAACAACAAGAAGCCCAAGGTCATCCAAGATCAATGATTTCCATCTCATCTGCCGCATCATCCGTATGTTTCTTATTAATGATTAATAGTAACCTTGGCCGTATCTCTCACCGTTTCCGAGATATGGCCGGTTTTCCATTGAAAATGCACATTTTTCCTACCCCCTCCGTTTATTCAACCCTGAATTTTAAAATGTTTCTCTTGCTCCAGATTGCTTAAATTTTGCATGCTTAAGTTTAATACACGTGACTAATTATACGTGTAAAATGTTTTTTTCCACAGCCTAAAGCTCTGCCACACTACATCCGTTACAGATGACAGACAGACGACGACGGAAAATTACAAGCATGCCATAAGCTTGACCTTTGCTTGAGTACGGTCGGCTAAAAACTTATTTGTATAATGCTATCGCCATAGTGTACACTGATTCAGATGCGCTAGGTTTTCGTAATATTTGAATAACTGCAACAGCAGCGGCATTAGCAGCAGCAACATCAATAAGAACGTTAATTAATGCTATTTAAATTTATGATAATTTATAATTCATTTTACTGTAATTGTTACATATCTTTGTTTTGCTGATATTGCTTCTACTGACTTCTTAGAAACAACTCCGAAAGATGTTAAGAAGAGTCCAACAGGGGTGTATTATTAGGACCAGTGGTGGTTCTAGGCTGTAACATCTGGGGGGGCACGGCCCCATGGCGAGTTCGGTTTTTAGACGCACTGTTGGCCATAAGTGCGAATGCGTGAAGTGTAGTGTTTGGACACTTTTGTAAACGTGCAGATCTGGAATGTGCATTCTCCGTCTTTTTCATTTCTACGGAAATTTCTGTAACTTAGCCTTACTTGTGCCGGTGTTTGCTGCAGGGTGGACGAGTGAAGGCATCGCAGTGACTAGTGGCGGTCGACTCCACTGTCAGAAGATCTTTCACCTGTACGCCGGCGCCAGGGCGGACGTGAATGCCTGGAAGACTGTGATCGGTCGCTGCTTCACTGACGCTGACGCTGCCGCCATCAAGTCACTTGCTCTGCCGCCCGTTGGCACAGGTACGAGCTTCACATAGGTCAGTATTTGATGGAGATAGTTTTTTTTGACTCACAGTGTATATTTTCCGTTGCCTGCTGCTGTTTGATTGTGATGTGAATGGTCTTATATGTGAATATAGCAGTACCACATTTCCCTTTTTTTCTTTCCACCTTTTCCCTTCTCCCTGATCTTCTTGTCTTGTTTTCCAGCTAGGGCTCTGGCACGAAGGCGAAATAACTCTGCATGTCTTAGTAAGTTAATATAATGTTGAGCTATCACAGAAACAGTGGAATAAACTGCCCGTGGCGTTAGTTGCTTATTTGTCACCAGTGTAATGTTTGACGTCGTCCAGAAGTGCGGCTTTAAGCAGAAATAAATACATTGTGCGATTTTTGCTATTCGCTACGTCATTAGGGTGCTTTTGTTTTTTTCAATAATCAAACGAATTTCAGTGACACAACACAATTTAGTGCACAGATCAATAATAATAAGATTATTGTTTTAGTCAATTGTTCACGTTTTTAGCTACTTCAATAACTATTTTTTGCTTATGTCCATATAATCAGTTATTGTGTGACATGGTAGTAGTGTTATCAGAATACAGCTGGTTACATATTTGCATGCTGTTAGTTGCTGTTACTAGTTGGCCTAACATCGTTGGTCGCATAAGCCGTTTACGCTGATACTGTATACCGTTTTGTATGTAGGGGCCTAAGCAAGCAGCCAAGTCAACTCAGCCTGGCCATCCCTTTGTGGGTAACAACGACTGGCAGCGAGAGAAAGCTTAGGCCTACTAGTCCCGTATTATCTGTGGTTTTGCATTGTAAACTAGTGTCTGCCAGAGGACACAGAGATCAGCTTTGTCTTATGGCCTTTATGGCTCGAGAAGGACTTCAGATTTTTCCGTAGTTGACGTGCTATGACTGTGGTCGTGTAGGTCGTGCGGGCGCGGGTGGTGCTAGGTCGATGGCTGGGGCAATGTTCGACGCGGTGAGCGAGTTCGCGGCGAGCAATCCACAGAACCTGCGTCAGATCTGGATTACCGTCCAGCAGCGAGGCATGGTCGACGAGTTCGTCTCGGTCATTGAGCACGCCGAGACCACCGGCGCTGATCACCCGTCCAAGTCTGTCTGGACTCGACTCAAAGGTATTGAACTTAAACTTGAACTTGAACTTGATTGATGATGGAATTGGAAGCCCTTGGCTTCAAACGTCCATATACAAACAAATACACAGAGACTATCTTGGTAACGTTATGCCCCAGACTAATCCAGACTTTACCTGTCGCTTTTTGAATTCATAAACATTTCTGAACATCATCTTGTAGACATGTTGCTGCACGACAGTCAAACCTTGTAATTGACTGGTTCTTGGGGGCCACAGATCTGGATAGACGAAATTTATCGATGTTTTTCCATTTATTTAAACACGTATTTTGCTTGGTCTGCTTTCCTCGCCTAGTGCAGAAGCGGACATTGGGTGAGGTGAAATAGTGAACGGTCATTTGATGGCAAGTTGTCTCTGAAATATTCTTACCAAAAATTATGAGAATCTGGTAATTTTTGTTCAAGTTAGAATTAAAAATGTCCGCGAAGTTTTTTTAAGACACAGTGTATGCCGTAACGCCAGTATGCATAGCTATAGAGGCGATGGACTATTAGGCGATATTAAATAGAAATGTTTTTAAATATCTCTTAAACGCAGAGTCAGAGTCACACTGTAGAATATTTGAGGTTTTGCATCGTTTTGGCCTGTTCGACGTCTCCTACATCGTCCATAAACGAAGACTGGGTCTCTTTGGTCACGTCGCCAGACTTCGAAGTGATGCACCGGCAAACCAGATCCTCCGAATCTGTACCAAGACGAGGGACGGTGATCGGCCTTCGCAAGAGTGGAGACGCGCTAGCGGTCATTTATCCACCACCTGGATCCACCAGATCTGCCGTGACACGGGTGTTACAGCGACGGAGGCCCTGGAGCTAGCGGAGGATAAATCGTTCTGGCGAACGATCGCAACGGCGGGACGCTTCGCTTCGGCTGATCGCTTCGCGTCTGATGATGATGATGATGATGATGAATATTCGAGGGAAGGCTGTTCCAAATAATGGGTGCAGAGTAACCGAGAGAACATCTAGAAAAGTCAGTATAAGTGCACTTACCATACTAGGCAAGAAATGTTTTTAATAAACGTTGAGCGGTTAATGTTGTGAAACTCGCGGTGATTTATAATGTTTATAGATAAAAATTAAACTTACTAGCAGGATAATGGCGGATTATTATCGTATATGATGATGATGTTTCAGACAAAGTGGTGAAGTACTTCCACACATCGGAAGCGGCGGAGCCGAGTTCCCCGGAAGTTGTCGGCGGCGCTTCAGCTGGTACCGTGTATCCCGAGCCCGCCAGGCCGGCGGCGAGGTCACGTGGTACGGCGGACGCGAAGCTGGTCCTCAGCGTCTACGGCATGAATTATACGGCCATAGATACTGCGCTAGATAGAGTCGAGCAGCTGTGCAAAGACGCCGAGAAGACGAATGTCGTTCATCACTCTGCGGTCAGCAAACTTACGTCCGACCAGGTAACTCAACTGGAAAAAATACGCCAGTGCCCCATTATAGGATCACTCCTAGAAAAGTCTCCCCCGGCCGACAATTTACGGGTAAAAATCTGCCCCGCCCGCCTAGGCGAGACGGATTTTTACCGGTGAATTTAATTGTCGGTCGGGGGAGACTTTTCTGTGGGCGATCTTATGACGGGGAGTCTTTTTATGGGCCGGCGATATTTTAATAAGGCGGAGACTTATCAATTTTGTGGTTATCTTTTCCTGGGCGGATTTTTCATGGGGGAGACATTTTAGTGTGACATCGTCCCAGTGCCGACATATAATGCGGGGGCCGTCCGCTTAGCGCTGTGCAACTTTGATCTTACCCAGGCATTTGACGTTTGCCTTTTTGAATTGCAATCGATACTCCCCCGATTGCTTCTGTGTGCCCTGGAAAACGTCCACACCAATTTTTTCTACACCCTTTTGTTTCTTCAGCCGAACGTACTTAAGTAACCGTCGAGCTGTTGACATGGTTGTCGTCCGTCTGTCTGTTCGTCCGTCCGTTCGTCTGTCTGTCACGGATGTATTGTGGCTAAGCTTTAAGTCGTAGGGGAAATTATTTTGCACGAATAATTAGCTATGTGTGTTAAACTCTGGTATGCAAAATTTCAGCCATCTAGTGCAAGGGAAACATTTTCAAATTGGGGGTTAAATGAAGGGGGTAGGAAATTCAGTGAAAAACTGACCATATCTCGGAAACGGTGAGAGCTACGGCCAAGGTTACTATTAGGCTTAATCATTAATAGGAAGTGACATACTCCCTGTCAGACGAGATGGAAATCATTGACCCTGGTTGACTTTGAAGGTCACTGACAACCAGTAAGCCTACGGTCGGCTGTCCTAGCGACAGCTGGGCTTCTTGTTTGTTTTCGAGTTAGGAGTCTGTATGGGACAAATGGACAGACGGACGGACGGACGGACGGACGGCGAGACCGATAATGCGGCCTGTCAGAGCGGCAGCACAGTGACTGTAATAATGACTATAACTGAAATTTGGTGTGAGCTTTGACACTGGAGAAACAGAGGCACTTTTTGCAGGCCATTGACAGTGTTTAGCAGTGAGCAAGACCGCTATATCAAGATAAATGTACAAAACATCAGTTTATACACTTGTTAACGGCGACATGCAATGAGTGACACGTCGAAAACAGCAAAAATCATATAAAAAGGTGATATCACTCACCATCACGTCGCCTAACTGTCAATGTGCTGTTGAATAATATCACCTTTTTATATGATTTTTGCTGTTTTCGATGTGAGACTCATTGCATGTCGCCGTTAACAAGTGTATAAACTGATGTTTTGTACATTTATATTTGCTGTTTTATTACAGTAACAAAGTTTTTATGTTGATAGTCAATTATAAACCATCTGCTTTACACGGCCATGAAGACACTGAACCTTAAATATTTTGGGGGTCACGATTTTGATCTCTAGGGGTCACGTGACGTCATCGGTCACGTGACCATCGGACTCGACGTGGGCACTTTCCTACTGGTGGTCAATGATGACCATGCGCCTATCTTGGACGGGTACGGTGATACGGGGCTTCGAAGATTTTGGGGTCACGAGTTTGACCTTTTGGGGTCATGTGACGTCATCGGTCACGTGACCATTGGACTCGGCATATGTGGTTTCCTATTGGTGGTCCATTGTAACCATGCATCTATCTTGCACCGTTATGGAGA
>Ga0209367_1010682_pt1 | contig 12281 bp, 5 predicted proteins | sample WorMetLIZISLAND2_FD_187412 | JGI IMG/M metagenome (GOLD analysis project Ga0209367, IMG submission 187412) | Marine gutless worms symbiont microbial communities from Max Planck institute for Marine Microbiology, Germany - Olavius geniculatus... ... | reverse complement strand
CAAAAACCCCTGGGCGGATTGAGCCCAAATTTTGTTTGGTGGTAGGCGTCCATGACGTAATCACGCCATTAAAATTTGGTGACGATCGGTTCAGGGGTTTTTGGTTGGCTGAGGGTCAAAGTTTGCACTTTCCCATATACTTTGAAGGTCGTCCTTACAACACTCACACTACCGTGTGAGTGTGATACAAAGTCACATTTAATTGACTTTTACTTAATCTTGTGACCTTGACTGCTGAATTTTTTATTCGATACGGTTCTGCGAATTCATACATCACAGACAGACCTTTCTGTCAATTTTTGGCTTCCAAAACCTCTTTCTTCTCAAGTTACCGGTAGGCAAAAAACTGCGAACGGACGGACAAGTAAAGATGCGTAACGCAGAGTGACTTCTTGCAGGCAGGGCCGCATGATATTTCCATAGAGTACACTTGAAGATAATGAAAAAGTAATATAATTCTCTGCGCATGCGGATAGTCCACTGACGTATTCTTGATGCTCGTTGAAAGTCAACAGGTGATGTCAGAGACAGGATCATCGGTCAAGCTATAGCACGGCTCCGGCGTTTACTGGTCGAAGGCGCCGAGGACAGGCGACAGTTTATCGGACTGTGTCAGACGGTCGCTGGCATGGCCGCTAGTACCGGACGTCAGTGCCGAGGGCGTGGAACTCTCGTCAAACGAGAGCTCGGGCACAGTGCGGGTAGCGGGTCTGTTGCGGGCAGCCGCCAGTGACGAGCAGCGACGCATGTGCTTCTCGAGCGTGCTTGGCACGGAGAACGGCGTAGCGCACCAGACGCAGACCAGGGCGTCGCGTCCGACACGTGCGTGAGTACGCATATGACGCGTGAGCTTACTCGACTGCGCGCACGCGTACGGACACATCCGGCAGCGGTATGGTTTCTCGCCCGTATGAGAACGCCGATGAACAGTCAGGTTGCTGCAGTTGCGGAACACCTTACCGCAGTACTCGCACGTGTCGTGACGACGTCGACCCACACTGCCGCCGCCGCCCGGCACAGACCGAGCCGTCGCCGTCCGGACACTCACCCGCCCCGCCGACTCACCGCGTTCTGAGGTCTGATGCCTGCCGGACACTGCAGGCGCTGACAGGAAGTTACGGACGCACGCCGGCGACGGCGATGTTCGTCGACGCTCATCTGACGGACTTACAACGCACCTGTCCGCACCATCACGCCTGGATGGTGACGTCAACCACGCCGGCGACCTGTACCCTTCTTCAGCAGTCTCACCCTGCTGCTGCTGGTGCTTGTAGAGCCGCATTTGGTTCATGTAATGCCACGGACTCACCCACGGCATTGGCGGCGCCGGCGACGGCGTCGTATCGCTTGCTACATTCCCGCAGTCCTCACTCAGCGTGCTGACGTCACGTGGCTGGAAGACGTCGAGCGAGGAAGCTGCGCCGAGCTGCTGGAGCTGGCGGCGGAAATGGAACGGCAGCAGGGACTGGTTGGTGGCGCCGAGTGCACGGTAAAGCGCCGCGCGATGAAGTCTGGCCAGCTCAGATGACGACGATGACGACGACGATGAGAGCGACATCTCTGCCGGAGTCGGCTTCACGTCGAGTTCATTGTTTGCCTCGTCTGGATGGCGCGAGTCCGCTGACGACAGCGTCGTTGCGTCACTGGAAGACGTCGTCGGACTTTTGTTTTCGTCGTCGTCGTCATCGTCGCACGGACGCTCGACCTTGCTGCTGCTGCTGTGGCGGCGACGCTGCGACAGATCGGTCGGTCCATCTGAGTTCCACGTCGACGTCGTGCAGTTGACCACTAAGTGATGACTGGACGCTGGCGGCTGGGAATGTGCGTCGGTGCGTGCCGCCTTGTGTCGACGTTCGTCGTCACTCTGTGGCGGCAGTGGTAGCTCGTCCACGCCCGTCTCATCCCCACACGACAAGCGTTTGACGTGCGTACGCTGCGCAGCGTCGACGACGAATCGCGGCGACTTCTGTGGCGTCCAGAGTTCACGCCGAGTCACCGGCGGCGAAGCTTCGCCAGGGGCCGTCGAGTCTCCGACGGTTGCTGAACGATGACGACGGTCAGCGAGTGACAGCGGCGGCGGTGATGACGATGTGTTGGCACCGTGAAGAACTGAAGCCCAGGAGGACGTGGACAGAGGCTTTCCTAGCGGCGGCGACGATGACAACGAAGTTCTTGGCGCGTCGTCGTGCTGGCCGGTGCATGTCAACGTCGCTCGACACTGCTCAGCCAGTTCACGCAGCCTCGTCGAGCAGAAGTCGAACGCTGCCGGCGTCAGCGGCGGTGGCGGCGGTGGTGGAGGCTGCAGTGCTACGCGACTCATCACTGACCACGGCGGCACACTCGGCGGCGGCGGGGCAGCACCGGCAAAGCTGAGCGGCTGACACATCGTACCAGGGGCGGCTGCGGCACCAGACAGTAGCGGCGACATGGACAGCAGGTCCCTACACCCGAGGTACGACGGGAAGGCGGCGGACAGCGGCCTGGTGAAGGCGTGGTGGACTGACTGACTCTGTGGTGCTGGCGACTGTCTCGACGTGGTCTCAATGGCGTTGTACTGCCGCGCGGTGGACGCCGGAGATAACAGCTGATCGCTGCCCGGTGTCGACACAGACTCTGATGTTGCTGCTGTTGCTGTGGACCCCTCGCCGCCGCCGGTGGGTTTATCAACGCTCGGCTGTGTCGTCTCAGTCTCGTACATGCTGATGCGATGCACCGACTGCACGTGCTGCAGCAGTCGCCATGGCGACGAAAACTTGGACAAGCAGATGCCGCAGCGCACGCAAAATTCTTTCTCTGCACACGCTGTTAGCACACGCACAATCATTTTAGAGAGTTTGAACGAACAAAAAGACATATGTTTAATCGTGTACTGTATGTGCATGAAGCAATATTACGATGCTGTAGTCAATTTCAGATGATTGCATTTCAGGTTTACGAAGCGACGCAATTAGTAACATGATATCTCTTAGACAGGCCTAAGAAAGGTATCCGTCTCGAAAGATCTTGCAAACTCAATCGTTTCGGCGCTTTGAGAAGTCAAACTAATACAAACTAACTGAGAAAGCACATACACACTCCGTCGGCGAAATCTCCAGAGTAAAGGTCATTCAACAGCTAACGCACGTAAGCCACCTAAATCGGTTACTGGTCACTAGTTCGAAGGGACACTAGTCCGAATTTGGTCCGAACCGCGATAGCCAGCCTAAGCCAGGAGCCGCCATACCAGCCAAAGACGCCATTTATCCATATTCCTAACCCTATCGATAAATTTAACCCTACAACTATCCCTAACCTTGGGACCGATTAGACTAGTGCCCCTTCAGACTAGTAAACTGTCCCCACCCAAAGCGGCCCCAGCATGTGTCTGACACAAAGTTCGTCATTCTTGCACGCGAAAAGCGAAGCTATAACGTTGGCAACGTATTCAAGCTGCCTTGGCCAGGCAAACTGGTGAAATCCAGATAGTACAACACTCGATATCGGTCAGTATGTAGCATGTATTATACCACCTGTAGGCATTAACGTATCAATGTATAGATCAATATCCTTGACCGACCCAAACCGTTATTTGCCTGGTTGCTATAAAGATACAGTTTCATTTCAATCGGTGTCATTAAGCCCAATACATTTACTTCGACTTGTCGCACAGCTTGTTGTTGACCCATATATGACCTGCTGTCCGAGCAAGACCAGCACAAATTCAAGTATAGTGCATGGAGTTCTGGCTTTAACATGCACACATTCTCATTACTGTTTCAATTATCGATTCGACGCGGCGTGAAATTTACCGACCGGCGACGCTGGCGCCGGCGCGTGACGTCACGCCGCTGACGTCACCATCATGAGGCTGGGGCGAATGCGTGACGTCATCGTAGGCTGCTCGGTCCTCCGTGACGTCATCGGTGACGTCACCGGGCGATGGTCGGTTGTGGCAGCCGACCACCTTGTGCCAGACGAACTGGAGAAAGTGCGCCAGTGGAAACTGGTGACGACAGCTGCCGCACGTGAGGAGATCGACGCTCGCCTCCTCGCCGCCACCGTCATCTGCCCGCACACACGCACACATACACACGTAGGGTTGCCAGATTGAAGGCAGCTCGATAATCCGAAAGTTTTAGGGTCCATTTCTGTACACTTCTACAGAAATTGACTCAATCTTCACATTTCCTCACAACTAAGAGTAGAGTTAGGGTAAGATGTAAGTTATACCCCGTTTACACGATTGAGCAAACATCGAGCTGGCTCGTCCAGTTAACATATAGCAGCTCGTCGAGCTAGCTCGTCGAGCCAGCTTGATCGTGTAAATAGGTTATTAGAGTTTCGGACTATCGAACCTATCTATTATCAGATAGTATCCCTACATGCAAAAATACCGGACACACCCCTTCAGCGCCAGGAAGCAGCAACCTTTCACTCAAATCGCACCAACATTTCTTCTCCCGTCCCTTTCATCACTTTTCCTTCTTCCTTTTCCTCCCCTTCTTTCCCTTCCGTTCTCTTTCCCAGTCCAACTCATTAGCTAGCAAACGTTTTGGCAACAATAACTACAATTAACGAAAGTTGTACGTAACAAATTAATAACAAACAAAAAATAGTCTATCGAACGAAAAAATTTTATGCTGTCAGTGATTTTACACACGGTCAATTTGTCAAAACTTATGTTTTACAATTCAAGAAAATTCAGGAATGTGCGTGCAGGTATGGTGACGGATAAACTATTTTTGCGACGGTAAAATAGGCCCAAGTGCGCTATTTTATAGTTTTAAGAAAGGAAAACCATTGGTCTTGGTTCAGCGCATTTATTTTTACCCGTCTCCCTGCTGCTGCGGATGCAACTGATAACGATCACTGAGTGCGTGTGGTCTAACCGACGTGGCATCCCATCTCTCATGTGTCTTCCTGACACTTTTGATAAGTTGCTTGAACTTAAGATCGTGCATTGTGTGAATTAATTCCTGGCCGCTGAGTCAGTGAGTCAATCGGCGACTGAAGCAGCAGCAGCAGCAACAACAACAACAACAACAGCCGTTCGACATCGATCGTATCTAGACGATGACGATGAAAATGACGCGGACGACATCATCGACCCAATCGAGAGCCGTTAATCAGCGGCGCCGTGCCCAGGTGTTAGACATCTGACAGGCTGACGTTTTCGTCGCCGTGCCTCGCCCCCAAACTCCATCATCTCGACTTGTCGTTGATCTCAACAAGTCGTACGACAGGCGACAGTTCACAAGTACGAAGGGCCACTAGTTTGAAGTTTGGGTAAGGTGTTACCATCTGTTAAGGTTAACCGGGTTAAGGTTAGTGATCGAGTTAGGAATAGAGATATTGCATATATGGCTTTGGCGAACCATGGATATGGCGGCCCCTGGCTATAAAGCGGACCGAGTTATAGCCATATTCAGACTAGTAGTGAGAGACTAGTCACTTTACGATAAGCCGTACGCCTTGACATGTCACGATGCTGCAAATTTGTCGTAAGCAGTGACGTCATTTCAGTAAATCATTGGGTGAAGGTCTCAGTCCACGTAAGTATTGTTCTTGCAGCAGTAACACTGTTTCAAAGGTACGATATACAGGAAAAAAAATAAAATCAAAAATTCTTTGGACGGGGATCCGTATACCAGGCCAGCTACCCCCTCCCCCAAATGACGCCGCCCCTGCGTAAGCCTACAACCGGATACGGACATGTGTTGTGCAGCTTGTTGTTGTTGTTGCACGGCACGACAAAACGAAACTAGTGGAGTTGGTGCCTCGGTCAGTAGTCGCTGGTTGCTTGGTCGGTTGGGGAGATTGTCGTCGCCGGTCCACGGCTGCACAGCGCCCGGCCCGGTCGGTCGACCTCCGGCCGTCGTCGGCGGTACAAACGCATTAATTTACCGTTGGCCTTCCTTCCGTCGCCTTCTTGTCGATTGACGACCAGCCCCGTACGTAGCCCGCACGTAGCAGCGTGGTGTGCTTGCGCAGTCGCCTTGTGCGTGCAGCCGTCGCACGCACGTACGCACGCAGACGTACGGGTACGCGTCTTGCCCACCACCCACAGCGCAGCGACAGATGGACGAGACGTCCAAAAACAGCGTTCGACGCCAGATCGCCACGCGACCCCACCCCGGTACACCGGGTGGTGCGCCTAGTCAGCCAGTCAGTCAAGCAGTTTTTCACTTATCGACGAAAGGCCAAGGCTGGCTGCAGTGGCAGTCGGTTGATGAGAAAAGAAGCAAACAAGTGGCACACGCGCGTAGTGCACGCTGCGGCGGCTGCCGGTGGGCCATGGGCAGGTGTAATGATTACAGGTGTGACACTGCACCAGGTTTATTGCCTCGTCCTAGTCACCTGACTAGCTGCAGCAGCAGCAGTAACCGAGTAAAAATTGACTTCATGCGTTTCAGTCGATTGTCAGCGGCCGCAGAGCAGCGCCATACAATACAATATGAACTACACTTACTTTATCTGTCGAGGATTTGTTGTACAATATGCCGTTCAACCATTTATTCTATAAGTCTTTAACCAAAAAATCGAAATAGTGAAGTCTGGACTTTAGTCTTTAAAAATTTATGAATATGAATACTATATTTAGTCAAAAGCTGTGATCACAAGGATGTTCTGTTTTCTGTATTGATACTATGTGGCGTATGCGCTAATTATAAATTCACGTTTTACTGTCTTACTTACTTACTTTTGACTCACCATCCATATTAATCCAATACATTGGCGTCAAATAATTGAGCAAAAACAGCATCTCACCGCGGATCATTTGCAAAGCAGCCTTGAACAAATTGATAACCAACTGTATATTTGGATCAACTCAGCCTCCTATCCTCAGTGGGACGGGACGGGAAATGAGCAGTGGCTAACGGTGTACGGAATGAAGGCCTACGTGGCTGATTGGAGCAGTGGTATGTCTACTGGTTGCACCGCGGGTCCAGTTGTTTTCTGGCGCGGGAAATGGATGGCCGCATAATGCGCTGTGGTGACATTGGGCGATCATGCCAATCAGCTGACACTTCAGCTGACACTAGTCTGACTTGCAGCAGCGCTGCATATGCACCTTTTATTCCCTAAAAGCAGCAGAAATATCAAGTACCGGACTTTGCCATTTTTACGCGCGACAGCATGTAATGCTTCGCGCGTCTTAGTCATCGTCGAGGCGTCCGTCCGTCCGTCACACTCCGATATTGTGTCAACAACACTCAACACAACGCAAACTAGGATCACAAAATCTTCACCATGGACTGCCACGAAGACTCAGTGGCCTGATCATGACGACGCACGTTAAAAGAACCATGTCGCGTTGCTTTGCAGCACTCCGACAATTACGTCAGATCCACCGCTCAGTAGCGCCATCCACGTTCCAGTCTTTGGTGGTCACCTTGGTGCTGTCCAGACTGGACTACGGAAACGCCGTACTGATCGGCCTTCCGTTACGTTATCTGTTACGTCGTCTTCAGTTAGTACTGAATGCGGCGGCACGGCTCATCTACCACATGAGATTCGCAGACCACATCACCGACGCGCTTGCCAGTCTTCACTGGCTGCGCGTTCCAGAGCGGATCGAGTACAAAGTTACTGTATACTGACGTACAAAGTTCTTCAAGGAAGTGCGCCGCGATACTTGGATCCACTCGTTCTTGTTGCCGATCTGCCCGGCCGTCGCTCATTGCACTCTGCTGGCACCAATCGTCCGCTGGTGCCACCTTTCAGACTCTCACCTGTCGGTAACCGGGCTTTCACGGTTGCTGGACCTCGTATCCGGAGCACTTCACCGGAGGACATAACAACATCTCAGTCATTCACAATGTATTGTCGTCGCCTTAAAACCTGGCTCTTCAGAAAGTCATATTCGGACATCATCGTCTAAACTTTTCTGTTATCTGTCTAACCTTAAAGCAGCTTTGCTACTAAGGCAATTTTGATTGACTGATTGACTGACTGATTGATCCGTAAAGCTTTTCCCCAAATTCGAAAGGGGTCACCCCGATCGACGACGCTAAATGACAGAGGGTACAAAAAATGATCATTTTGAGCCAATAAGTCCCCGTATCTCAGAAACGGTGCGAGATAAGTCCTATTCATCACTAATAGGAAATCTCATACGCCCTTCCGATTGACATCAAGATCGACGACCTTGAACGACCTTGAACTCTCAAAATAGGGGTTTTCAGTGATTTTTTTCGCGATTTTGAGCTGCAACACACAGTTCAAGAGTAAATTGCGCCGAAATGGCTTGAGATAGACCAAGACAACCTGCATATGGAATTTTCAGCATTAAACGTAGATTTTAGCAGTTCAAGTCCCGACCTCTAGGTTCAAGGATGCCTCCGCACGCGGGCGTCAAAAAGATATACCCCCATAGAAGGTCGCTATTTTTGCCGCTGTTGGCTCGTCTAGCGCTTGCAGGTAGACATGAGGCTTGTTGCTTACCGTAACAATAACTTCTGACAAGCTTTTAATGGTTCAACATCATTGACCTTGAACGACTTTGAACCACCAAAGTAGGGGGTTTTAGTGATTGTTCTGCAATTTTCGGCTGCTGCACACACTTTAACAGTGAATTGCAACGAAATGGATGGAGACAGAATAGGACAACCTGGGAACAGGTCTTATGAGCTTTGCTCAAATTACTTATAGAATTAAGGTAAGTTCAGAAAAAGAGACGAAAATACAGAAGAGAGTATGGTGTCGCCTTTTTGACTAGCGGCGTAGAAAAACGTTTTGTCATTCTGTCAGCTTATGGCGTCAAAATTACATCATAAGACGAAGTTTGCACAAGTTTTAACAACATCATTACCCATTATTACAGCAGATACTTTGTCTGTTAATAATCAAAAAAGTGATAACTATTTTTACAATAATAAAAGTACGATAACCTGCAAAATAATAGCCACGTCTGTTCTTTTCTCAAAGCAATTCAAAGAGGATAAACACTGCATGTTATTCATTAGCTAAAAGTATTTAACTCTCATGTTTACAAACTAGGCTATATCATTTGGGCATCCTATGAATTAGTGGTACTTAGTGGTAATTAGTGAATTAGTGGTAGCTATTGCTAATCTGCAGAGACCAGCACGGCGCAAGTGCTGTCAATTATACGTTCGGCCACCCATGCACCTGGCCACCTACCTAGCACCGACTACAATCATGCATTGTCTGCTGCCGTCAGACATGGATACGGGATGAAACGTACTCGACATACACCGCATTACGTCAAGACCTCCCAAGCTAAAGCGATACGACCCCTTGCTCATAATGACCTCCAATCTTGCAATTACCGGCCTGCAGATGGAAGCACGCATACCGCATGCCACGCGCGGGTGGTCACAAAGACAAGCTCGTCTGCAGACGATTTGTAGTTTTCTCTGTACTGCAAAGGCGATTAGACTTCACAGTAACGTGATACGATGCAGTCCACAGGCGTGATCAGTCTATATACAAAAATACTATACCTGGTGTCTGCATAACTCTCATGTTGACGGGGATCTGCGTGCGGCAAACTTAAGAAGATTTCGCCTATGGACATGATTACTACCGCACGACACATCACGTGTGATGAGCAAAGTCTAATTTCACGCTTAAAGGACGAGCGTCGATTTTTTAGCAATTTAACCCATCAACGCAAGGTCGCGCTTGCGTGGTCACACACCGAATATCTGGCTAATCGACTTTTTTCTATTGCTGTTTGCTGGTTGCGCTAATAGGGCAAACTAAGCCATGCTTTCAGCTATATAGGATAGGCCCTAATATTATCGAATAACTACATGCGAAGATCACTCAAAAACATAGTTATATAGAATTTCCACTATAGGGCTGATGGGCTGAAAATATGATACGGTAGCCAAATTATTCCGATGTCACTGTCAGCTTTTTGAGCAACGTACATGTAATCTGCAAAAGGGTGTTGTATTTTCGTTCTGCCGCTCCAAGATTACAGCCACCGGGTACGTGTGTCATGCACGACGTTGCACGTGTCTCTATATCCGCAGACGATAATCTGACGCTGTATAATAATCTGTGATATAATTCTTTTTTCGTGTGCGCTGAGTGACGCTATTATATACCTAACGGTGAAGATATTACCCACGTCTTTTTGACAAGATGGGAAGTTGCACATGGGCACTGCATGGGATCACGGCATACAACAGAGAGGAAAACCTCCGAAGAAGTTGACTGACAACATCACGAAGTGGGAGTGGACTAAATTGTCAGTGGTCGCTGTGCTGTTCGGCTGTCACAAGATCGTGCAACATGGAGCAACAGCAAGACTGCATTTGACCGCAACGGTTGTTAACCAAAAGAAAATACGAAGTAGAAGAAATGCTCCACAATTAAGTATTGTGACAACCGGACAATACAGTTGCGTATACAATGCCATCAATCCTATACAGAGTATCATTCACTGCCATTTAGCCATTTCCAAATCATAGTGCATGCTGACAGACGTTTGTCGTAAGAATATTTCACGCAGTAAACTTGAAGTCAACTGGTCGTTATTTTACACAAATACGCATAGTGAAAAGATCAGTAGTCTACTCGTGTTTCGTTTTTTTTCTGACTTCAAATAGTTTCTTGATTTTTAAGTTTTATAATATACCGTAACTGTACTTTTATTTCAGTTTCTCTCATTTCACTTACATTTATAACAGTTCAGTTCTTTTTTGTTTATGTGCCAGATTAAACTGACAGCTTGTCTGAGAGTTTTCAAGTGCAAATCCATATCGTATCAGACGTGTCAAACGACGCAGACGTTCATAGATGTAATCGTTTTTTACGTTTTTATTCTTGCCACGTTTCTAAGCTTTTAACATTTTTTAACTTTTTCAAGTTTTTATTAATTTAAAAACACGTTCATTGAAATTTGAAATATCCGCCAAAACGTCGAGAAGCACTTATAAAGCCACTGAAACGAATTGATAAGCTATAGTGGTAGTAGTTTACTTACTTAGTCTATTTATACTTGGTTTTACGATCACATGGTTGAATTAAAATACTGAATACAATTTTTTCTCTTTTTCTAGTTCTAGCTACTGCACGTACAGCATTAGACTTTAGACAAGAATTTGAACAAATCAGGGGCCTAACGTTTTTATCTACGTTTTTGAACGTTTTTAAATCTTTTTTCTTGAACGTTTTACATCTATAGATGCAGATGCTTACGTTTAGCGAGCTCGTTGAGTTGGCTGCGTTTGCGCTGCGGCGTCTTGGTCTTGCGTCGAGCGGACATCATCAGAGAGAGCTACCCGTGTGTTGCTGACTTCTCGTCTTGTCCGATCACACTGAAAGCACCGAGCCAAGTCGTCGGTCGGTCGTATATAGTAGATGATCAGACTCCGCCTTTTATCGATTGATGGGCCGGCGCACCGGCGTTTACATTGGTACTACTAGCCGGTAGCGCCATGACACACGTGATCTTTACCGGCGCAGCAGCAACGTGTTGACCAGTCGCCGCTCAAAACTTATGTAACACACGCAGAACAGCATCGCGCCGTTACGACATGCGGCCTATAGCCTAAATTCGGACAAAAAGCTATTAATGACACAAAATATATCACGCGGCGTAAATAAGATAGTGCATTTAGCAGTTTTTCGAAACATTAAGCCACTATAAATAACTTCTTCTGTGTGCTGTTTTTACTATACGCAAAAATCGGGAGGTCCAAAGTTTTGCGAGCTATAGGCTTAAAGTTACACCTACTGCCGACCATTTTGCAAAGTTTCACGACGATCGGCCGAGGGAGTTCGGAGATGTCGCGCTGAGAAAAGTAACGAGAGAAAAAAAAACATCATAGCAGCAAAACAGAAAGGCTACTAGCTACCGCATACCGATGCGGCCTTTAATGAATTTATGCATGTTACAATGTACGAGCATGCCTGATCCGGTGCAGCGGCATCAAGGAAGTTGGTGCATCATAAAAAGATGGTAAGTACTTAAGCCTCGTGGTTACTGTAGTTTCGACAACGCACACGCAGTAGTCATAATTAGGCCTACTGCAAAGCGCTGACGGACGGACAGGCACATTACTGAAATCGTCGCGACGTAATTATCCACAAGTTACGTCGATTAATGAGCTCATGCCGTTTCTGATAGGCACCAATGCAGCAACGACTGCCGGCGTCAGCAGCGAACGCGCCATGAGCGAATTCGACGTTTATTAGGCTTTAGATGGTTATAGTCCATCTATAGCTTAGCTGCCAAAAAACACAAAATTGTGCATTTTGTGGATAAAAGCATGAAATTTTCAGAATAAGCTCACAATGATATGTAGATTTATTCTGGATATGGT
>Ga0209367_1010681_pt1 | contig 12282 bp, 4 predicted proteins | sample WorMetLIZISLAND2_FD_187412 | JGI IMG/M metagenome (GOLD analysis project Ga0209367, IMG submission 187412) | Marine gutless worms symbiont microbial communities from Max Planck institute for Marine Microbiology, Germany - Olavius geniculatus... ... | reverse complement strand
TATTTAGTACTTTTGGCATTGCCGAATTTCGAGAACACGAGACCAAGATGCGTGAGAACGAGAACAATTTGTTTGAGAACGAGAACGAGACCAACAGCAATGAGAACGAGAACATTAAATTTGGTCTCGAGACCAAGTTGGTCTCGAGAACTTAACATCCCTGGTAATAGCTTTTGTTGCAAGTTGCATGCTACATGCAAAAAGTTGCATTGTTGCAAGTTGCATGCTGCATGTGTTATTGCAGTTGTAATAGGGGTCTAAACGAAATTCGGATTTGCGAACTTCGAATTTCAAGTTCAAATTCGTATTCGTTTTTCAGCTCTTCGATATACGAATCCAAGCATCGCTAAATAGACACAGAAGGTTTTGCCTTGAAAGTGGAGCGCTGTTACTTCAGCGGTGCACTGTGTGACGATTTCTTCCTTCTCTGCTGGCCGTCAATTCAAGCGACGCCAGCCGCGTGTTTGCTTACCCCACGCCTCCCCTCCCTGCATACCGCCGCAGCGTTCAATTATTCTCCATCTTGCACTGCGCCCCTGGCGTGTGTTGTATACTGATGCAAGCTATCAAAGTGACAAATCTTGGTGGCCCAGACACAGAACAGACATCAATCGACGGCAATAGAGTTCAATAGACATGGCTTGACATCCTGGCTGATTGCATTGTTGATAGACTGCTTCCCGGCGTGTGGCGTGCGTAATGTGACCTTCATCTCGCTCCACAGTGCAGACATCAAACACAAATCGCTTAAGCTTCTCCACAAATAAATAAACGAAGTTCGAATTTAATCCGAATTTTAGCGGTCAAAATTCGAATTTGGAAAAAAAAACGAATTTAACATCCCAATATCAAAAGCTGCCGAAGTTGTGTGGTCCAATTCTTTGCTCTGTCCATCAATCATCCGGAAATACTGTCGTTCAGCCTCTGGAAAGACAGAAGTACAATTAACAGCAACCAACAGACGCTGACGCTGTAGCTCGTTATTTGACCACCAGCAGCCTACAATAGCTGTTGAATGCCAACACGACACCATCTGAAGTTTTCACTGTTGTGTCACTGAGCTGTAACAACGAACGTAATCTGTGGATGAAAACACAAGCACCTATATAGGAATATTTTTCATTTGATGCTAAAATGTAGCACTGTGGAGGAGCAAAAAATTCTGTCATGGACAAGTTGGACAAATACCAGTAGCGGTAGTGGAAAACAAACTGAGCTATTTCATTCATCTGTATAAGTTGCATTCACAGCAATGGGCAGAATTTGTTGAAAGCACAAAATACATATAACAGTCATTCAAAGTTGCTTCAAACAAATGGATATCATGCACAGATTGCTTCCAGCAACAAAGTGAAGTCTTACCAGCCTATATGCTTTATTTTCTTATGTCTTATATTGCGTGTTTGTTTCTGATTCTAACTGCATCTGCGGGTGAAAACGAAAACTGAAACGGAAATGTGTAAAACTGAAACGAAACTGAAACGAAAAAAGACAGTGTGAAACGGAAACGAAAACATCGTTCAAAATGGAAACGAAACCAAAACTTAAATTGCATGGTAAAAACGAAACAGAAACTGAAACAAAAATAAAAGGTGAAACTTAAAACACACTGATGTGTTACACTTTCTGCGCACCAACCAGGTATTAGACATAGAAAAAAATACCACTATCCGCCACGGCACTCCTCCCCAAAATGCAAAGTTCTGAACTGACTGGATTTATGCAAATCTCACAAACAAGCCTGTATCATTTACCTTCAGTGTAGAAGAACGGGCGAAGCTTGTCCCACATAGTTCACAGACATGTGCCTTGGTGCCGGTGTGACGAACTGAATGGTCTATCAGATGCTGCTGCCTTGTGAAACTGCGACAACAACAACAACTGCTAAAACAACAATAACTACAACTACTACTACACAATTCACAGATGTGTGCCCTGGTGCCAGTGTGGCAAACTAAATGGTTTATTAAATGCTGCTGCCTTGTGAAACTACAACAACAACAACAACTACTACTACTATAACTGCTACAACTACCACCACTGAGATAAATGCATGTAAAGCCCTTCTCCAGCCACAATGCCCATAAGGAGTGCTGATCTCCATCTCCTTAGCCCTCAGCCAGACAACCGTGTACATTGTCAGACAATGGATATAATTACTGCAACAAGCGACACATCATGGCACAAAATCTCATCTCATGCACAGCCAATAGCTTTGTCAGCAGTGAAAGCTGACATAGATATGTAAAATGCAGAACCATTTGATGCTGAAACATTTTAACTAGTGGTGATAAGTAACACAATTAATACTTTTGTTTTTAACTAGGTGAACATATTTGGTCCAAATATATTCCAATGTAGTCCAAATGATCTAAGCAGGATACAGCTAATGCCTCAGTGTATAAAATGAAAACAGGCAACAGCAGTGTAGTAGTAACTGTACCATAGTAATACAGGGTGGGCCAAAAAAACTGGACCTGTGTCAGCGTTGATAACTTAGCAATGGTTAGCGGTAGAAAGGCATGTGATATGCAGTAGAGAAAAAGCACAGACCTTGTACAGTGGTGCATTTAAATATTCTTTGCCTCATTTGCATAAATTTTTATTACCCCTGAAATTAGGCTGAATTTGACAGTAGCACATAAATTGCGGTTGATTTTTATTTATCTCACAGTAAAATATCAACCTTTTGCAGCACAAATTGTGCAAACGCATTGGCTACAAATTATCAGATAACTTTAATGCTGTTTAGGTATTCTTTGTAAATGCAGCAGCATCATTTGTGAAAATAGGTACGTTTCTTTTGGCCCACATTGTAGCACTGCAGCAGTAATACCATCTGTTGCAGATAGCACACATGTAAAGCCTGGCTCCAGTGCAAAAGAAGCTATGTAGTAGTTATGATGCAGTAGTAGTACATTCTATCACCGCATATTACAGACAAATGGCCCAGATACAGTATGAAAGAATCTCCATAGTAGCAGTAGTAATGTAGTTGTAACAGTCTAGTAGTAATAATACCTTCTATCACAGACGGTACAAACGAACGGCCTGGAGCCAGTATGAAGGAACCGATGGTTTGTCAATGAGTTCTTGTTAGCTAGCATCTTGCCACAGTCCGGACATGGAAAGGTCTGCACTGGAGTCCCAGGCGGTGGTTTACGCTTGATCCTGGGTGGAGGTGGCTCTCCGCGATGGACTCGACTTATGTGCTTCTTGAGCAGTCCGGACTGGTTGAATCCACTGCCACACTCCGGGCAGACGTAAGGACGCTCCTCGGCGTGCAGCCGCATGTGCACCTTCAATATAGACCTGAAACAGCAACAACTACTACTACAAATAACTAGTACTACTGCTACTACTAGGTGTATGCTTTGCCACATTCTAGGCAGACATACGAGTGCTCTGCAGAGTGCAGCCGCATATGCCCTTCAGTAAGGACCCGCAACAACAATGACTACTACAACAAAAACAACAACTACAAACTACAACAACTACAAATACCATTACTACCACTATTACTATTAGATGTATGCCTTGCCACACTCCGAGCAGATGTAAGGAGCGCAGCCACGTGTATACCTTCAGTATGGATCTGCAAAAACAACTACAACTACAATCAACAACTACTATTAATACAAATAATACTAGTACTACTGCTACTACTACGACTACAGCTACATCCACTACTACCAATGGGAAAATGCACCTTCTGTACAAACCTGAGAAGCAGGCAGTCAAGTAAAAAAATATACACGCAAGTCTCTGACTAGCAAAACAATGAGCTGCTGGAAAATTGTCTTGAAATCCCAGGTTACCTCAAAAGTCTAAATTTTAAGTTTCCAGATGTTTATTTGTGAGGCAATTTAATACAGATAATGTGCTAAAAAGTTGAAGGGTCTGACACTTGCTATAGCACTTCTTAGACGAACGACTTGTGACCAGAAGCACTTTACAATCTTGGAACTGGCAGCTGATTGGCATGGGCTAAAGATATCGTGGTGAAAACAACTGGACCTGCGGTTTGCAGCTAGCAGAAACACTACCACCAAAATCAGCCACACTTGGTCTTCACCCAGTAGCCCATAAGCTACTCCTCATTTCCCACTCCAGTGGGATTAAAAGGGTAAGCTGACCTGAGCTACTATTACTAACAATTACTACAACTGCCACTACTATTACTACTACTTATAATATTACCGCTGCTGCTGCTAATAATACTACTACGTACTTGCGTGAAAAGGCACGCTGGCAATGGGGGCACTGGTGTGGTCGTTCTCCCGTGTGTCTGACACGATGCTCACGAAGTGTGGTCACTTTAGCAAATGAAGCTCCACAGTCCTGACATTTAAATGGTTTTTCACCGCTGTGTGTACGCATGTGCTGCAACAACAACAAATAGCAACAACTACAACAGTGGCAACTACAACAACACTGGGTCCACATTTGCCGCAACCACAACAACAACTGCTGTAACAACAACAACAACAACAACTAAAACAACACTGGGTCCACATGCAATTACAATAATAACAACAAACAGCAACAATTACCACAGCAGGAACTACAACAGTGGCAACTACAACAACACTGTGTACACACGTGCTGTAACAACAGCGACAACTGCTGGACCAACAACAACAACACTGGGTCCACATGTACTGCAACAACAAACAGTTATGGAAAAGATAAAAGTCTGTGATCAAAAAAACTAACTTATTAACTTTGAAGTTATTCTAGGTTTGTGTAGGGCCCTGAGCTGCCTGATTGTCAGAATATATGAAAATCGGACGTCTAGGAGGTTACTTTTTTCCAGATGCAAGTACACTGTGTCCCGACAAAAAGTGGACCTCTATAATGTCATCAATAACTGCGTTAAACTAAAACGACTACTAATGTAGATTAGTGTCCAATATTTTGCAGTTCATTTGGAAGAAGTACACACAATTTCACTTAAAAGTATAAACTTGTGGTAACGTGGCTTGGAAACCAGCAGCGGTAAAAATACGTAAGACGTGGATTGCTCAGAACGTAGATTCAGGCGAGGAGCTGGTACTAAGTCAAGAAAATGCCCTGACATTCACTAAAATTCGTCAGATTCAAGAGACAAAAATTTCCAAAACGTCAGCACACAAGATTAAAGCTGCTGTGTTGCAAACTTTATATTTTGAGTAATGTGCTTTAAATGTAAACAAAAATGACACCGTAGTGTGTTTTTTTTCTAAACTGATACTCATGTTTCTTGGGTTGATTTACAGTTATTATGTCAAAAATTTCAGACAAAGGTGATAAGTTTTTGATAAGTTATAGATATTTCTTTTAGGGTCCACTTTTTATTGAGACACAGTGTACTACTGATGTTGCTACTTGCTACTACTGCTGTACAACTACAACAACTAAAAACTACTACAACTATCGCTACTACTACTTACTGCAATCAAGGAGGTACCAGCAGCAAGATGACGATGACAAACACTACACTGCTTCTTGCCTGCAGCATGTATCTGCTCATGCTTCTGTAACTCGCTGAAAGTGTCAAACCGATCCGAACACTTTGGACAACAGAACAGGCCGACATCAGGCTCTGCACTGCATTCAACATCCATGTTGCTGTCATCATCGTCATCGACAGTATCGACGGCACTAGGAACATCTTGGCTACCACATCTCCCACTGCTCTCCAGTAAAGCTCGGATTGCATCGACGCGGGTTTTGCAGTCCGGGCAGCTGTCTGGGTGTCCGTCTCTCCCACAGAATGCACTCACCAACTGCCCTAGAAGTACATCGACTGACGGGGAAGAATTTGGACCAGCCGATCCACGTGTGCATTTGTTTTTGGCAACAGGTGCCTAACAATCGCAAACAAAACTACAGCATAACAAAGCAGAACATACATGACTAATGTTGATCGAGAGTTTCTGAAACAAGTAATATCGATCATCGCAGTGAAATGCGATCACGTTGAACACTTGAACACAGCAAACAACACGAAACATGACCACCGTTCACTGCAATGATCATTAATAATGATGATGATGATAAACATATTTATATAGTGCCAGTATGCAGAGCTACAGAGGCACTATTTCAGAAACTGCGTGATTGCTTAATCTGTAGAATTTATGTACCGTAGCATCAACATGTTTCATTTTTCAATGTGCAACCCAGTATATATTCTGTATCAATATAAACGGCAAAAATGAATTTTACGTACCAGTGACAGTTTTCACCCCAAAAGTGAAAGAATCACAATTACTATGACATTTAGTGTAATCGTACAAAAAAGTAAAGCTCATAACTTGAGAAAAAAACACAAAAATTAAAGGTACAAATTAGCTTAAACTGAATCCATACTAACCTACAATGTTAACTTCAGCCTTTTAAATACCACATTAAGTACGTAAAAGCCACTGAACAACGAAATTGTCTACTTATCAGTAAAAGCTACAGAATTAAGACAATAAAATGCATAAATAATAGTGCTTCAAAAATTAACGATTGATCATGTGATTAATGATGAATCATTTAAAAATGGTAAAAAAATGTATCATTAAATTTTTAACAAAAGTGATGTCACCCAGAAAACATTATAAAGTACCTGTAAGTAGAGAACATCTAATTCTTTATGCTAACAAAATCTAAAAATGTCCACTCAGAAAACATGAACATCTACAAGACTAGTAGCCTTGAGCCAAGACCCCAAATTTGGGCGATCGGTACCATCTGGGGCGAATAACCAAAAGCCTGACTGTCAGGCACCAGAGACGAACCATCTTGCCCCACAGACAAACCATCCAGTCCCAGAGACCAACTGCCCAGTCCCAGAGACTGAATGTCAGGTCAAGGGACCGACTGTCCGGTTCCAGAGACCGAGTGACAGGTGATGTTTGGAAATGGTTTCCGTATTTTGCGGCTCCAGCTGGTTATCGAGCCAAAAAACTTTATTAATCCAAGCTAGAAACAATAAAGTGAGCGACACAATGGTTCTGTAGCTTGCAAAAAAAGCGGCACATGCCTTTTTCATAAAATAATGCCCACAAGATCCCGTAATATCAAAAATATCGACTGGTCTATTAAAACCACAGTAAGAATGAGATGTTTTTCATTTGACGGGTGGGATAAAACTGTTTGCTGCTCTACTGATAATACTTTAGCGACAAAAAAAATAATTACTTGCCTGAATTGCTGTAAAACTACTCAACAAATCTGTGTTATTATTTCAGTAATAACATTTTAGTTATTTTGGCAAAACAAACGAAACCGTTTATTTTCGGAAAATAAGCTAAATCATTTTGCTGAAACTGGGCACTCTATTGTGAACGCTGCCAAAGCAGAGTTTTTGTTGCTAAATTTTCTAACAAAATTTGTTGAAATGCACTTGAATCCGTCTATCATTATGACAACTTTTACTGGCAAGAAATCTCCGATGACAAAATAACAGCAGGTTGAAACTATTTGTTGTACTTTGCCTTTTTCATGTTTAAAAAACTCATTTTTGGGTACCATTACAAATTGCATGCTAAAACATAAAAAGCTACCACTGCTGTATTGCTATCACATAATTTTTTAAAACTAGGGGCGCATACCTTGCCAAAAATCACTATGAAAAATATTCACCCCATACGGCACTGACCGACTCTACTTGCTCACGGACTATATGTGAAAAATGTTACAACTTTTTGTGCGCCACCCTTATCATGCACATCAGTTTCTTAAAGCATGAATAAGCAGTGAAAATAAACCGAACTAAATAATAACTAAAATAAAATTAACTGAATGGCCAGTTTGTTCAATATGCAACATCCATGAAATGCAGCTGAAATTTACTCAGTTTTCAGTTCAGTTCAGTTTGTTTCCATCGTTTTGTACACGCCCTAAAGAGTCTTACTTTGACTGTCTTGCGTGGACGACCACATCTTTTCTGTCTGGGTGGCGAAACGTCCGGTTTTACTTCAACCACTCTTGACATTGTGAAATGCACATCATCATTAGCAACCCCACCATCCCTCAGCGGAATGAAACCTCTATCATGTAGTTCTCCGGAAAGTGGCATTAATCGCTTTCTAGCAGCACGAGCTGAGCGCTGACGTTTACTGGTTGACGGTTGCACGGCGTCGTGACTTACTGGTGACTGGGGACTAACTACAATGACAGGAGGCAACGATGCGGGGTCTTCAGCACACTCCAGCTTGACTTCGCCATTCACAACTACAACAACAATGGCAACAACAATAGCAACTACTACTACTGCAGCTGCTATTACTACACAGCTATGATAGGAGAAGACAATGGGAGCTCTTTAGCACTGTACATCATGATTTCGAAAATGACAACTACAATAACAATGGCAACAGCAACAACTACCACAGCCACTACAGTACTTATACACCTGCTGCTGCTGCTGTTACTACTACTACTACTCCTACTACTACTACAATGCTATGGTAAGTGGATCAATACAACGGGTGCCAACTTTTAGCAATGAGTACTGAAGCAGAGTGTTGAGATGCCGAGAATCAAGACATGGAAAACATTGCGGGGTGAAAATATAGAAAGGTTGCACCCTCAACCAGCTAACGGGAGGGCGTGGGGAGCATCAGACCCATCGAGAGAGTTCACAGCAGCAGTGATGATGCCAATAGTGGTAGTAGTGAACTAATGGCAAGAGTAGAAGCAACAGTAGTGATTAGCAGTACTGGTAGTAGACTTAGCTATTGTCCTACACAGTCCGAAAAAAAAAGAGTCAACACTTTTTGCTGAATAACTTCAACAAATGTAAACTTACTTTTATAATTTTTGGCACACATTATCATAATGATATGCTTTATTAAAAACATTTAAAACTTATTTTCAAAATTTACTTCATACTGAGTATAGCTAATGTAATCGTGACATCATGAAAAATGCCATTCTCGCCGAAAGATAACGAAAGATAAACAGGAAAACCACTAAAAGAAAATTGCAATAAAAAGCTTGACACATTGTTGGCATAAAAACAAGTTACTTTTTGTCAAATTTTTTTAACCTAATCTTGACTTTCGCCATGTTAAGTATGGCCATGGCCGTCACATGCACAACGGGAACGTCATTGTCCAGCAGCTGTTATCAGCGAGCAGCGTCATTTCTGCAGCATGCATTAGCGTCATGGTAGTGTACATTTGTAAAAAAAGTTGTTGACTCAAAAGTTGGTTAGTAGCAAGTTATGTCACTGTTGCTGACAATTAAGGCAGCTACAGGCATAAAAGACTATCTTTCTGCATTTCTGTTAATTTTGGTATGGAGTAAAGTAAAAATACGAAGAGTGTTTTATTTTACACGGTAAAGTGGCATCAGTATTCGGACAAAGTGGACTATCAGTACACTGTCAGTTGCACGTTACTTTTTCAATGTTGCCTACCAAAAATTATAAACATTAGTTCAAATTTGCTAAAGTTATTAACCAAAACACTCTTAGTGTTTTTCACCTCGGATACAATAAAAATGGCATTTTCGATGACGTCATCATTACGTCAGCTCTACGTAGTGACATGGCAATATAAAGAAAAAAATATCTCGACAGTTTAATTAAGTGAATATTCAGGACGACTCATGGCAAAAATTATTAAAATAGGTTTAAGTTTGTCAAAAATAAGTCGAAAATACTGTAGACTCTTTTTTTTCCGGACATGGTGCAGTTACAATGCAACACAGTTTCTGAGACACTGCGTATAAATCGCACATGACTGATAATCTGATAATACCTGCATGACATTACTTACTGTTCTGTTGATGGTTTTCATGGTCAAGTTTCACTTTGAGCCTACAAGTACAGTAACAGATTGTAACAGTGCTGCTGCTACCAAGCCACCCGACTTGAGCGGGTGACACCCACTTACCCGTGCAAAGTCAATTATAACTCGCCAATGATGAGCGTCTCATTGTCTCCCACAATAATTGTTAATAGCTGAGTCTGGACATCTGGCATTGCTGCATCTGCGGCTCTATGATGTCAAAAAACATATGACAGCTGGGGCTTCACCCAACCGCCATGATATTCGCTCACTAAAAGCTAACCAGTCGCAGAAAAAAAGAGACAAAAGAAAAGAGATAGCGAAAAAAAGCTGAAAGAGACAGGCAGACAGACGAGAACCTGCTCCAATGCCGCAACAGATAGATGCTCTTGGAACTCCACAGTATGTGGAACATCATGAAATTAATTAATGAGCTTACAAATCAAACATTGTGTTAAGTTAAACTGAGCCAATGTAATCAATATTCTGATCAGCAGCACCATTGGTTAAGAAAGCAGGGGAGAGGGGCAGAAATTTCCAACTTTCTGACAAAGTTCTGAAAAACAGCTAAAAATTTCCGAAAGAATAGATTATAGACCTGTGCTGAAATGTACAATCGTGCCTAAAAATCAACAAAAATGAGAGATTTTCAGTTTCAAATTTTGTAGTTAACTTTTTGTACAAGAAAATTGTTCAAAAGGCTAAAATGCAGGACAAACAATTGCCCCTGACCCCACGTCACTGATTGTAATATCAGTCATACCCGCAGCTGTCTGCTGTTCCAAGGTAATCAAGTACCACACATGGCTGCAACATCGCAGAATTCTGATTCATCTCCATTGTCTAACTCTTCGTTTTCAACACTGCAAAATAATCAACACAACATCTGAAAGGCCAAAGCAAGTATAACATTTTGCATCATTATTTCACGTTTTCTGAAAGCTAGTTGGTACTAATGCATATTACAGCCGCCAGAAAATGCCTGGTTTTTGTAACAAATTCTGACTAGCAGTAGACTTACCAATGTTTAGATGATGCTGTAAATTGCACGCCAATGTTCACACATTAATATTAGGTCTCATTTATACGTGACTTTGTTCGTCTTTATGTATACACATATCGCTGCATATTTGTTGTTCATGTTCTCAACTCTAGCTAGGTGTTGCTACAGTTTGTTTATTTTTTTGTGTATGTCGTGTTTAAGTAACGGGAAGTACCAAAATTTTCAGGCGCAGGTGAGCAATATCGTCGTTTTTATTGGGAAAATTCCATTTGCATGCCGGAAGTGGGTGTGGCGGGCGGCTATCGTGACGTGTCACGTATGATCAGACAATGACCTTCACGGCCCGTATAGCATGCGTGTTATGGAGTCGAATGCGAATGTCGTCAACTTTGGAGCATTTAGTTGGACAATGCTGCATTTCTGTGATGTGTGTAATAGTGCAACAGATTTTTTTTAGCATTAGTCTTGCGTCGTGTCGTCGTTCTGCGTGAAAATGCTGCAATATCAGTGCGTGCACTACTTTTTTCGCTGAACAAGGTGGGTGTACGTTTTTTTGTCATTTGTTACTTTTAATGTTGCTTCAGAAGTGACTGAAATAGATAGAATTAGTATTATTATGCATGTTTCAGACTTTAATTATGGGAAACTGCAATCGAGTGACATATTGCTAACCGAGAATAAATTTGGGGTTCTGAGTGGAGATAAGCAATAATATTAATTCCGTCTAACTTTATATGCTGCTTATTCAGTAGCTGCAGTTCACTGCTTTTTCCCAGAGGGGTGGCAGTTTGCTTTTTGTCCTTCTGGGCATTTTTGGATTCATCTATGATTTAAATCGCTGCTTAATCAGGCTATTTATTTTTTCTACATTTTTTTGGTACAATATTCATTCGCTAGGTGGCATATTACGCTGGTTTAGGTAGTTTTATGGGTTGTAGATGCGGCTTATTCAGCTAGAAAATTATTTTCTCTTATTGATTTTATACGTCTTTGATTCGCCAGGTGGCGCCACTCAACTGTTTATTTCGTATTTTTTTTGTTTTTCCCAAAAAAGACCTAGCTCCTTTTTCTTTATAGGCCCCATCAAAAAAACCCTCTTTAGAATGATGGAATTCACCCAAAGATTTAACTTTGTTCTCGGGTCTCAGTAGTCAATTATTTGCAGTTTCCCATAATTAAATTAGCCTGAAACCTGCATAACAACACTAATTCTACCTATTTCAGTCACTTCTGAAGCAATCTAGGGTGGCGGCTGTAATATGCATTTTTACCAGCTAGCTAGTTTGCCAGCCGCAGCGGCTAAGTTACTGGACGCGCCTCAGCTCAGCGGATTCAGGCGACCCGGAAACCGGGTGTTGGTAATTTGCAGAAATGTGGAATGTGGAAAGTAATTTGCGGAATGAATTCTGCGGAAGTAGGCTGCGGAATGGTGGGTAATATGCGGAATGCGGAATGACCGACCGAGCGATCGATAACGCCCCCTTAGATTAAAATACGCCGCTGTCATAT
>Ga0209367_1010679_pt1 | contig 12283 bp, 7 predicted proteins | sample WorMetLIZISLAND2_FD_187412 | JGI IMG/M metagenome (GOLD analysis project Ga0209367, IMG submission 187412) | Marine gutless worms symbiont microbial communities from Max Planck institute for Marine Microbiology, Germany - Olavius geniculatus... ... | reverse complement strand
CCCCTATTGGACATACGGCACCAGGTGGACTTACGTTGGGCTTTGCCCCAAATTTCTACTTTCTAAATGCAATATAAAAGCAAAGTACTGTAAATAAAATTTGAATACATAGATCACCAGGGCCCACAGTTTTCCACGAAAAATTTTGCCAAATCCAGCAGGCGAGTTCGCAAAATTCCGCGGCTCACTGCGGCAAAATTGTCGCAGCTTACCACGGCTTTCTGTTTGCGTGTAAACTAAGCTTTATTCTGTCAAAAAAACTTCACTTTTTGGAGTGCTCAGTTATGCTAGCAAAATACAAAGAAAAATTAGCGATCTTTTTCTTTTCAAAAGTGCAATTTGTCAGTTAGGCGCATTGTGTTTATTTACAATTATGCTGTATTACGATGGTAATTATTAGTAGGGAGGCAGTTTTAGGCAGTTTAGTTTGATTTTTCTCTGTGATATAGTTAGCCTAATTACGTTCTCAAGCCGACGTTCGTACTAATCATCGACCATTTCTCAAAATTCTGCAAAATTCCATGAAATTCTGCGACAACATCGAAATTCTGCGGAAAATGTCAAATTTCGCAGCTCGGCTTAAAATTCCGCGACCTGCAGAGAACTGAGAACCATACACATCACTAATTAAGAGCTTGGAAAAGAAAGTTTTGCCTCATGCAATAAACAAGACGACAAGAATCCATAACAAACTTGATCTGCAAGATCTGCAGTGTAATTATCAGATGCATTTCACACCAATTCTCACCAAAAGTGCGCTTTTGAGAACTGTTCCATGTACAATGCTTCGTCGTTGAACGGCACAATGTGAAGGTCACCCCGGGATGGAAATATTCGGCCTATAACCACATAAACATCAACTGACTGTAACCTCACTGCCTGAGCTATTACTACCAGATAACTGTAACTCAATATGCAGCAAATGGTTCTGTAACATGCCACAGCACTGCCGTATGCAGTAATCATTGATCAGGTATTGTAAAACCCCACTGTTTTAAAAAGCAGCCCAACCTAGTGGTTATATTGAGTTTTTCCGTGTTCTACCCAAGCTTTTTCAAAAAGTTCAAATAGATGGGTTTTGGAGTTTCAGGGGTTTTGAGTTATTAGAATGAGCAGTTTATACTGAGCAATGCTAGATAATGTTCACATCAAATAAATGTCCAAAAGTTTGCTAATTCATATGCTAAAAACATGAAGCAGCAAAATGATGCTTCTAATTAACAGTCATAAAATATTTCACTACAGCACATTACAAATCACCTCCGATGGTGTGGAGATTTCTCTTACCGTCTGGCTTCAGCCATTTCTTGGCGTGGAGAAAGGTCTCGAGCATACGTTCGTTGAACAGCATGTAACCCATCGGCTCCGAGATGACGACGTCAACCAACTCGGGCAGCTCGATCTCTTCGATCTTACCCGAGATTACACTGATACGATCCGACAGAAGATTGTTCTGCACCAGAGCCTAAAACAGCAGTAGATAAACACATAGATGATGATGATGATGATGATGAAGGACGAATTAACCTTAGCATGGCGTTAAGTCCTAAGACTACAAGGACACGTAACAATAAGCCTCAACAGTGAAGTCACGTAATAGTAGTCAGTGCAGTGAGACGTTGTTAGTCATGACTGATGACTAACGGTAAACATATGAACGGTAAACATATGAACGGTAAACAGACGAATGGTAAACAAAACAACATTCAGTTCGGTGGACGCAAATAATGATAAAATAAAAATATACCGATATAGTCAGTGCCTCCATCATCCATGCCAATTACAATGAAATTACTGTGTTGCAGCTTATTACAAAAATCACTAAAATGTGGCAAAGTAGAAGGGAGAATTAATACAGCATGTTATGAATTGAAGAGTTGTTATTATTACGCTCTGGCATACAGATATCACAAATGTCAGCTAGCAGCAAGTTCCACGCGGCCTAAAGTCGAACTGCGATACTGATACAACAGACTACTCATCAAAATTTATAATCAGCGTCAAATTTCACCCAATTTTATGTGTGTGTGACAGCCATGTCTTAGCCATTGTCAAGGCGTCCATCTGTCCGTCCGACTGTCCATCTGTCCGTCACACTCTGCAATTGTACCAAAAAGGTGCATCGCAAAACCTTCACCATTAGCTTCAGTGTTATCTACACTGTGTCTGGAAAAAAGTAACCCCGCAATCGAAATGTCAAATCTGAATGAGCCTGAATAAAATTTTGCATGCTTAATCCACAATAAATTGCTGAAACAATTCCCAAATTTCGTTAAAAAAATAATATTTCCTAGCAGAGTTATTAATTGTTGAATATCTATAACGAAATATTTTTGTTACTGATATGGCATTATATAAGAAAACCACAAAACCCGTCTGTATATTTGCATAACTTTAACAAAAAATATTTGATTCTAACAAAATTATGCATCAAAAACGCATCACCCATTGTCAGTCAAAATGCTAAATTTCAGTTAAATCTGCCGATGCAAACAATAGTTACAGCAGCTTGTGTGAGGTCACCTAAAAACGTAAAGTGTCCAGTATTAAACAACTGTTTGAAAAATCCTGACAGTGTCCATGGCTTGCTTGGAAATTATGCAATAAACTTTTAATACCATACTCTTTTTCTTGTCTTAACAACTTAATTAAAACACGATCATTTACAGAAAATACCATTTTGTTATTGTTTGTTATTTTGACTGCATCAACAAACGTCATTTCCGATCGAGCAGCTGAGGTATGTAACGCCATACTGGTAACAGAGATATTTTGTTATCGAAATTCAGCAATTAATAACTGCACTAGGAAACAATATTTCGCAACTAAATTTGATGGTTGCGTCAGCAATTTGTTCGGCATTAAGCACACAAAATTTTATTCAGATTCATTCATATTTGATGTTTCTATTGTACAATGTCCAGGGGGTTACTTTTTTACTGACACAGTGTAGTTTCAAGATCTGCAAAGCTTTTTCCGAAATTTAAAAGGAATCATCTTGTCCGAAGACGCAAAAATAAAAGCGGAGTAGGAAAAATGTGCGATTTTCAAAAAATAAGTCGCTGTACCTCAGCAACAGTGCAAGATAAGTCGAAGATTACTATAAATCACTAACAGAAAGTCGTAAACATGGTTCCAATTGACACAGGAAGCAATGATCTTGGATGACCTTGAACACCAAAGTATGGGGTTGTATTGAATTTTTTTGAATTTCGAACTGTGACGCACGTTCCAAGAGTAAATTGCACTAAAATCACTAGATGTAGACCAAGACAACCTGCATATAAAAATTTTGGCATTAAACATAGACGTTAACCGTCTAATACCCCGTTTACATGAGGAAGCATACATGAAGCAAACATACTCAAAATACAAATGCATAACACGTGCTTTAAGTTTGCTTCATCGTGTAAACGGGGTATAAGCCTCGAACCCCTAGCTTCAAAGAGGCCTGCATAAGTGGGCATCAAAAATGGTTACCCCTAAAAATCATCATTTTACCGCTGTTGGCTCGTTTAGCGTGAAAACAGTTCCAGATAGACATAGACTTGCTGTTTACTGTAACAAGACCTGCTGACAAGCTTTTAAGGAATATCAACATTGATGACCTTGAACGACCATGAATCCAAAAAATGGGGTTTTTAAATTTTTTTCTGATTTTTGGCTGTGGCACAAAATTCAAGAGTGACATGTGATAAAATGGCTGGAGATAGACCAGGACAACTTGCGTAAGAAATTTTTAGCACAGAACATAGATCCGTGAACTCTTTGAACCTAGAAGATTGAAACTCAGACAGTTAAACATAGATTTTAACTGTCTGAGTTTCACTCCTCTAGGTTTAGAGAGTCCTTTAACGGAAACCTCCAATCTAGGTATTCTTTCAAACTGCAATATTATTGAATTATTGCATGCTGTACACTGATTACCCACGTGTCGGCACCGATGTGGTCGCGCATCACGTGAGCTTTGCTCAAATTACTTGTAACAACAATATCAATGTTATACCTCACACTGCCGTGCTATGCTGGATGCTTCGACGGCATAAACTCTGGAAGCACCGGCTTGAATGGCAAAGAACGAAAGAATACCAGACCCAGCACCAACATCGAGAATGACCTGAAATGAGCAACTAGCTGTGCAGCACTATTAATCTATACTAAACTATACAAACTAACTACACATTTCATTCACACTATACTACAGAGATTTCTTCGAAATGATAGTGCGCTATATAAATGTTCACTTATTATTATTACTATTATTATTATACCAGCTACTGAGCCAGCTTGCTTATCTAAGTTACTCGAGTAAGTAACAAAGACTGGAATAGCTACAACAACGTGCAGCAAATCACACGTTAATACGGAAACTAAAAAACAGCGAGTTTCAGTGACAAAACTGATTCAAACCTAGAAAACGTCATCAACAGTGCACACACAAAAATTTGAGGAAAATCAGACAGAATTTTAACTGCTTAACACAACATGCAACAACAGTAGTAAAAGCACGAAGACAAAAAAACGGCCGCACAATTCGAGACCTTGTCTTGAAAGTCGACGGCATTTTCTAGCATGGCACGCTGATATGTCGATGTACGGATGTAGTCCTGCATCATGTTCTGTTGCTGGGACAAGTAGCCATAGAACTGCACAGCAAAACAACAGTCTACAGACCCACACTCACAACAACACGGCATCAGCTGGAAGCAATCGGGGAGCACAAACCTCTGCTGATAGTGCTGCCACCTGCTGAGCAAAACTAGCACTGTACAATCTGCTACATACATCCCATAAAGAGCCATGAATCTGCAATCAGCATGGCCAAGATTTGTGGGTCTGCATTTAAAAACCCTGCATCCGGAGCCTCACCTGTATCACCACCAAAATCTGAGTGATGGTCCTTGGAACATTCTCTATCCCTAAGTAAGTAAGTAAGTAAGTAATCTTTTATTAAACAACGGTCAAACGCCATTGCAAAAACAGAACATAACACAGCAAAATCGGTAGAATATCAATAAGAAAAATGAAATGAAATATGGTAGAGCTACAACAGATCTACATGCAAAATCTAATATGCATCACCAAACAAATATCTACGAACGTTTGTACAAGTTACAGTGACACTAAGGCAAAGCAAAAATACAATTGGTGGCCGGAGTTTCATGGGTAATATCTTTCCGGAGGTAATAACTGGTGAATAGAGTGATCCTTATTATAAACCATTTTATGAAATAGGTGCTCATCTGTCTCATGCAATAAAACAGACAAACGTCTCAAATCACAGCTGTAGCCCCTCTGTACAAATTTCGTCAGAATTTTTTGTAACAGCACACAAAACTAAAACTGTGCTGATTACACCACCTGTGCCAAACTTTGGCTTCGTGTGGGTAGGAAACAGCTATCTTTTTGTCACTTTTTTTTCTAGTACTGGTAACTAAAGTGGTAGAACACCTGTAGCGCAGTGTTGCACTCATATCTCAATCACAAAGCTGCTCTGGATCTGGCCTGCCTAGTACTCCGACAGACAGAAGGTGAGCACTTTGAAACCGGTCATCTGGGACAATTTGGCCTGGCCAATCTTCATCAGCACGCATGATGAATAGCAGCCAAACTCAGCTATAAATAGGTCTAGCAGTATAAACTAGTATCTGGTTGGAACTAGAAAAGCAGCGATCAGTGCCAGCCGTTTATAATCACTAGCATTTTCAGTACTAGACCGCGGTCCACGTGGCACGAGACGAAGTGAACTTCCCACAGAGGAAAAATGCGGAAACAACAGCTGAGCGATTTCGCTTGAAACTGATTTGAATCATCACAAACCTCAGTGGTGCAACAACAGTAACAGTATTCAGCCGTAAAATGCTCTAAAACCACACAAGGAGTCCCACGTTGATTGATGTCTGATAGTCTGATCGTTCGGCTGATGTCCTATCAGACACGATCAGCTCAGCAGTCAAACAAACAATCGACATTCTGCTAAAAAAAACTGACACAATGGGTGACTTCACTTTTTGACTTTGACTTTCGCTGAGCCTTTTCGCTGAGTGAAAGCTAAAGCTGAATGCTAAAGTCTATACTTAGACCAAAGTTCAACTAAACGATTAAAAACGGCGGAAAACCGGTAAACTTAACAGGAAATAAATCAACCAGTTAAGCTTGGACTTGCTTATTTAATTGCGCTGTGCACGCAAATGACGTAATTACGTATCGTCTTACGTCATTGTGTAGCCATTACGGCGTTTACTTTTTGTACCAGACCATTTTAATTTACTAAACTATCTGTGTTAGTCGCCATGTTTTCGCTCAGCGAAATCACTTCACTTTTTGACTTAAGTAGGTACTTAGACCGAAGTTTAGGCTCAGTGAAAGTCTTAAGTCAAAAAGTGAAGTCGCCCAATGCAACATGCAGCAGAAACCTGAAAGTACTGCTCAGCAGATGCTATCTCTGTTCGTTTCATGAATGGAGACTCTTCGATTTGTGCGATTGCCCTCTTGACACTTTCTTCAAACAGCTTTGCATCTGGTTCGGCAAATAACGAGACAACAACGTTAGAACAAGCAACAATCTCCATTTGTTTATAACAATTTTATTATTTATTTTAATTGACAAACAGCATTCCTTTGAAACGGTGGCAGCAAATCTGAGTACTCATACACAGCCCCAAAAAATATGTGATGTTACAATTCATGGAATAAGCAAATGTTATGACTGTACATACAGTGAATGATTTTGTCAATTTTTACTGAATAAATGTACAAAACATCACTTTATACACTTGTTAATAGCAACATTTAAGGAGTTGCACATCGAAAACAGCAAAAATTACAAAAGGTGATATTGCCCGCATCACACTGACTGTGTGTCAATGTGCTGCAGAATAATATCACCTTTTGTAATTTTTGCTGTTTTCGATGTGCAACTCCTTAAATGTTGCCGTTAACAGGTGTATAAACTTATGTTTTGTACATTTGTATTTGCTGTTTTATTAGTACAATAATTTTCCTACAGTTGATCAGTTAGAGAGATATCTGGCCATAAATATTTTACAATCATGATCCTGACCGTTTGGGGTCACATGACATTCAAATGGCAAAGGGGTCAGTTTTGGAGGAATTAGATTGGCCACCAGACGCTAAGATCTTGGAGATATCTCTTGCAGAATCCGAATTATGGCTATTTGTCTCAAATTTTGTTGCCGTGACAACAGCGGTCGGTCGAGTAGAATTTTCTTGGCAGTGTTTGATGGCCCAACCCTGAAAACGCCCTACAGATGCAAAGATCTCGCAGATATCTTCAGCAAAAGCTGAGTTATAGCCCATTTTGTCCCAAATTTTACCACGGCAACCAGGGAAAGTCCTGGGTAAAGTTGAATGACATTGTTAGATTGCCAACCCCGAGAACCATACCCAAGAGCCAAAAAAAATTATGACTCTTCCTTATACGCAGCCAAAGTTGTGACCGTTTAAAGAAATGTTTAATTTTCCCCATAGGTGCCATTGTAATTTTTTAAGAGTTTTTTGAATAAATATGTTAAATATTAATTTCAATTTTTTAACCCTGAAAGGTTTGCACCTCGCGTGAGGCTGCGTCGTTTGAGCTATTGCACACAAAAATCCCCTCACGGGTCTGACCTGTAGATGCACTGAAGAAAAGTATATGGCTACAAAAATTTTTGCGTATATTTCACCTACTTGCCAAAAAGCCCCTCGGGCAGATTAACATAAAACTTTGCAGAAGGGGAGATCTAGCTGACGTAATCAATCATGCCAAAGTTTATTTCAATCAGATCAGGGGTTTTGATTCTGTGCAGGGGTCGAATTTTTGGCTTTCCCATAAAAAAGAGAAGTTGCCGTTAACACATGGCTTGAACTACCATTCAGCCTGTGATTTCAAGGCTGAAATAAGAATCAATATTCCTCCACATTATACTACAAGCAAAGTTTTTACTTTGAACAGATCTAATGAAGTCACTGGGATTATCATTTGATAAAAATGTTACTAATACAATATACACCGGCACACTCAGTCAGCCATGCACACCATTAGCTTAACTCAAGCCAACAACTGCATAACGTAAATTACACTGTGTCCCAAAAAACGTCCAACTGTTATTGTCCATTGTTGGCTTGGTGTAGTGGTAACATGTTTGATCATTAAATCAGCGAAGTTTACAATACGGCGGGCCCGGTTAGTACTGCGATTGGTGACTGTCTATGGGCAGGTAAACCATCTTGGTATGACGCCAGCCAACTAGGTCGACTCAGCCTTCTACCCTCCGTGGGATGGTAAAATGAGTAAATACCGATTGGCTTGATCCAAAGGTCGGCAGCCACCTGGCACACATGCTACATTCAGTCAAATGGCTGTGCCATGATGACACCACCATAAACATTGGCACTGATAATATTATTATTATTTTGTTTTAAATATAGTACCCCCGATAGTAAAGATCCTGGGGGTTAAAAACTAAACTAAACGTTAAAAACTACTGGGATGACCAGAGGTCCGATGTGTCGCTTGTACAAAAACTGTCACGAACAAGAATGGCATTAAAGCGCTGCATCAGGACCGACAGCCGCCGAAACAAAAATATGCCCTCGCGAGCCTCACTGGAGACGGCTGAAATTCTGCGGCCCAAATCCTCCACAAAACGAATGGCTGACTCGTTGATAGGACCCAGAGTTATTATTATTATTATATCTTTGTCAAATATTGACTGATTTTCAAAATTATTTTACTGTCACACTCTGTGGACATGCAGTATTCTGGTTATTAAACATTTCACCGCACCTTTACAGCGTTGCTACACTACCAACATTACCAAACGCATCCTACTCGTACTTACCAGTTGCAAGTTGGTATATACCGTAATTACGAGCACTGCTAAATGTAGCGTAAGTGCTCAATAATGTCATAAATTACAATGATGTCACTTCCGCAACCTGCTCATATGAATATGCAAGGAAAATAACTTTCACTGATGTATAGACAATAAAAAGTTTTAGTCTAATATACTGAGGCTCTAAACCTTTTAACTGCTCCTCGTATTTGCATGAAGTCGTTATTGACTCAAATGCTCTTATTTGCGGCTAACACAAATTTAGGCTATTGCATACTCACAAAATGCAAATAAAAAATTCACAAACATATTTGTTAGGAGTTCACAAAAAATCAAATGCCATGAGGCTCCGCTTTGGCAAATCCAACTACAGACTGGAAAATTGTTATACAACAGCAAGACTGATTTTCCGCTCTTTGCGCTAGCACTCTAAATCGTTTTGCTTTAAGGCTCTAGTGACATCACATTCCTAACATGCCCACGAGCACACAAAAAAGTGCATTTTATTAATTCATAGACAACAACAAAAATTCTAGTCCAATACTGAGGCTCAAAACTTTTTGACCGCCCCTCGTACAGATCATTTATCACGATTTTGGTCTGAAGTGTCTTTCATTTACCAACATCGTTGTTGCCTATTATTGTTACTTTTTCTTGCACTTGTATTTCACTAGGCAGTGTAGCGACACAGTTACGATGTGGTGGGATATTCAATAATCACTTTTGTGCCAATTGTCCAAAAAGCGTGCCTGTGAAAAAAATTTGAAAATCATTCAATATTTGTAAAAAAAATAAGCACAGTCACAAAGTGGGGCATTTTTTTGAGACACGGTGTAAATTAGACAGCACATCAAGGAGAACTCATTAACTACTTGATGACCTGAGATAGTTTAATTTTAGAACATACCATCAGGCGTAGATAATCGGATGAGAAATGATTCAGAGCTGGCAGTTACAACGACAGACTTCCTCTCGATTGCTGCTATTTCGACATCCTTAACAAGGGGGATCACTCGCAGCACATTACTTCCTGCAATCGAAGCACAGCCATGGCAAAACAACGCTCAATGATTTGGCAATTTAGACAAACATCAGCCACTGAAGCATTCACATGTCTAAATAACTTAGCACAGGGCATACACATTTCTTTTACCCATTGCCACATCTGCACATCCGCTTATTACCGATAGCGGTTCTATCTTGCCCAATAGCACAGTGCACAGTTCTGATACACTGCACCAATGACGTTAATGTTATCTTCCATCCATATGGACGGAAGAATACGTCACGAAACGGCTATCTTCCGTCTGTATAGATGGAAGACTGCGTACCTAAGCACTATTTTTTGTCCGCAAAGTCTCGTTTGTGGTATATCTGGCAGAGTTGACATTTATGTATATTTACTAGTTATGTACTTTGCTTAGACTTATTTCGGGTTAAATTGAACTATAGGTCCATTGGCAATAATCGCTGTTTTTGCAACTCAAAAACTGCAGCTAATGTTAGAAAAAACACTATTATGAACAATTTACCTGCGGGACAGTGAAGATTTCCTTCGTTCTTTATATGCTGCTTATTCAGTATCTGCAGTTCGTCGATGGAGATCTTTGCAGCAACGGACGTATTGTTCAATTTTACCTTATTTTGGTGTGTATTTTTACTGTGGTTGGTGCTGACTGCGTCATTGCAAAGTGTCATTGTGTGTTTCTTCTTGTGCAAAAAATAATTAAGTGACACTGCAGCTGCAGAGAAATATCTTTACTAGTTGTGTCTTACTCAAACTAACAAAGTTTTTGCTTTATAGCTAATAGTAGGTGTGCGCATATGCTAGTTTACGGACGGAAGATAGCCGTTTCGCGACGTATTCTTCTGTCCGTATGGACGGAAAATAACACCGAGCCACCAATGACGTTGAACAGGTCCCGCAATCCTCACTAGTCCAGATGCTAATTCTAATCAGCAGGCGCCACGATAATTTATCACACAGTAAAGCATGTGACGGGACGAGTGAAGTTTACTGGGCGCCATAGGAATACACCTAACCCTAACCCTAAACCCTAACCCTACACCTAACCCATCATCATCATATATTCGTTTAATGTAAAGTTGACAAGCGCAACCCTCAACAACGCAAGCACAAGATACACAATAAGTCCAAAAGCATGCAAGCGGAAAACGTCTCATAGTTTGTCCGAAAACTAAAAACAATTTTAACGAAACCCTAACACTAAACCCTAATCCTAACCCTATTGGTATATATGTGAAATAATAGGCGCAATGTATTCCTATGGCGCCCAGTAAACTACACACTACCCCATGTGACAGTTTGTAATTAGTCGGAAAAGCTGAGAGCGGAACCTTTGACGACTCTGATCTCGGCCTCGTACTGACGAGGACAGACTTCCAGCGACACGGTGGAATCGTGGACGCGCCTCAGACGTCCGTCGTCACTCATGAGCGCCATGCAAACACCGCGAAACACTTCGTCCACCTCGTCTTCGCCCATATCGTTCAAGTCATTCGCCATGTTGTCGTGTTTTGATCGTGCATGCAACACGGGTACGATCCTTCCTGCAGTTGAAAACAGGAAATTTGAGCCAATGCTCACGAGACGCGCGAAAGCCTATAGCAATTCCTGTTCGCAAACTGTCAATCTCAAGGCATTTCGTCGCAGTGCATTCTTGGAGTGCGTGCTGCAGCCGAAGATCGCAAAAATCAATAAAACCCCGTATTTTGAAAGTTCAGAGTTTTTCAAAGTCGTCGATGTTGAATTGTTGATACGATAAAAAAGCTCGTTACTAATGTTTGTTGTGATAGGCAGCTCACAGTGGGCAACATGTCCATGCCTCTTTGCAACCGTTTTCATGAAAGACTGGCCAACAACGGTAAAATAACGACTTTTACGAGGGTGCCGCGCTTTTGGTGCCCTAGCTTGTGTGCAGGTTTCCTTAAACCTAAAAAATCTAGACTTGAACCGTCGAAATCTACATTCAATGGTGAAAATTTCATATGCAATTTGTCTGTGTCTATCTCAATTAATTTCGGCGCAATTCGTTTTTGAAATATGTCTCATTATCGCAACCCGAAATCGCCAAAAATTCCATAAAACTATTTTTAGCGTTCAAGGTCATTGAATTCGGTGCCAATGGAGAGCCAGTGTACGACTTCCTATTAGTGATTAATATAGTATCTCGCACCGTTGTTGAGATACAGCAACATATTGACTAAAAATTGCAAATTTTTCCTTTTATCCCCTTTTCGGGCCTCTCGTTCAGGCCGGGTGACTCCCTTCGAATTTATGGAAAAGCTTTACGGATTTTGAAACTACACTGTGTCTCAAAAAAACCGGACCCCTATTACGTTTTGAAATAACTCCAACAAACTGTGCCTAATAATAATAATGATTAGCTGAGAAAATTGTCAAAAGGTACTCAATATCGTAG
>Ga0209367_1010677_pt1 | contig 12285 bp, 7 predicted proteins | sample WorMetLIZISLAND2_FD_187412 | JGI IMG/M metagenome (GOLD analysis project Ga0209367, IMG submission 187412) | Marine gutless worms symbiont microbial communities from Max Planck institute for Marine Microbiology, Germany - Olavius geniculatus... ... | reverse complement strand
GTACTTCTTCTACCAGTATATCATTAAATATAAGGGATGTAAACTCTGGAATAATTTACCTGATGATATTAAAGTCATAATATCATGCCATTTTTTAGATTTAGGTTGAAGAAGTTGTTATTGCAGTTGTTGGAATAGATGCAGCACTTTAAATTGTTTTTGTTTGCACCTTTTCTGTCCATCTACAGTCTGTCATTGTTTTGTTATATCGTTGTCTATTGTGTTAATGGTGGCCAGCGTTGATGGGCGTTTGCCTTTTCTGGCAACCTGCCATTGTAGATTATTATTATTGTTGAAATTGTTATTTGATGTATTACTTGGCTAATAAAATTCTCTCTCCCTCTCTCTAGGCGTAAAAAATATAATTGGCACAGCCCTATCGATTCACTTACCGTCACATGCCGTTAAACATTCTTTGTAGTTTGCGTGGTATTATTCATGATGAATAATGTTATAATAAAACTGTTATAATAATAGTACAATCATTGTCAGACATTAATTACTATACTGTATATTGTCAGACATTAACGTTAGTCAGTTAAGCGAGACGTCTTAGCAATGCAGCACTTTATAGACAGTGTATTCGCTGTTTTTCTGATGACTGTTATTGTCAACCAAGTCTTCAGTAGGACAATGTCGGACATTGGCATCAAATGTGGACGAATTAAATCGTCGTATGTCTGCGATCCAGATAAAGTGCTGACAGTTGACGAGGGTATGCTGTGTTTTCACTGTTATACGTCGGTAATGGTTTAAAACTAAAACAAAAGTATTAAGTAAGCAGCATTCAGCATAAAGTCCTAAGTGAGTGATCTAAACAGCAGGGATGTGCACGAGACCTTCTGAGCCGAGACCGAGACGATACCCGAGACCCACTTCTTCGAGACCAAGATGAGACCGAGACGTTCAAAATTTTGTCCGAGATGAGACCGAGATGAGACGTTTAAAATCCAAGACGAGACCGAGACAAGTCGTTGCAGCTTCTGAGATGCTGGCCGAGACCTTGAAGCTCCCGAGACTCTTGGGAGCTTCAACATCTCGCTGAGCATGTTTTCCGTGACATATGATAAAACACGTTGACAATGAAAAAAAATTATGTGGATTAATTAACTCGCACCTTGATAAGTGCTTTTTATTTGTGATATTGTGGGTTTCTGCAATTTATTTTGACAATTATCACTGAATAATTAATGGCTTGCACCATAAAGAATTGCAACTGCAGTGCTGTAGACATGAGCCATTATGTTTATCGCAATTTGCAAGCAACTATAATTTGTAAACTACAGCTGATTATAGCGTTATACTTCGTCTACATTTGGCTGATAGTATGACATCCTACACTTTATCTTCATTGTATCTTCATTGAGCTGTCACAGTTGATGCGTTAATAAATTAATGCGCGTTAAAAAATTAATGTGCGTTAAAAAATTAACGCACATGCGTAAATTTACAGCAGTAATGCCTCGCTAAAGCGTGGCTACACACGACGATTTCCTCGGACGAGGTTTATAAACCTAGGAAGGCCCGGTCACATCGGACAACATTTCGGACGAGCAAATTGGTGCATGTAGCCACGGCGTTACACGTTTAAACTGAAACATTTGCACAACATCTTCGTTTGTGTCTATTAGGCTGTTTACACGATCCAGCAAATGTCCAGTAAACTTCCAGCAAATGTATTCAAAATGCATGTGCTAATGCTGGACGTTTGCTGGATGGTGTAAGTTACATCCCATAAGTAACCTGCGGACGTAAAAAATTCTGAACACTATGCTCAACAGTGTACACACGTTTTTCGTCATGGCATAATGGCAACAAGTACATGTATTAGAAGTCAGAGAAATAAAAAGGTAAGCAGAAGAATAGGCGACGGGAGAGGAGAAATTCTTCGTTCAAGCAATTAACCGTTAAAATAAAATACTGTACTAGTTAAATAGTAAATAGTCTAAATATGTTTAAAAAATAAAAATTATATGTGTTTTTAAAACTTTTTTTTCATTTTTCTAACTTTCTACAGGCGGGTCCCATAAACATCTCGGGCCCGGGGTAATTTACCTCCTACTCTCCATCTTGACGGGACTGTGTGCATTAATTTATGCGTTAATTAATGCATCACTGCATTAATGTGTTAAAAAAATTAACGCCTTGACAGCTCTAATTGTAAATAGGTCATTTTATGACGAAAAAAGACTGACATGACATAATTCTGCTTTATGATAAATAAGTAAATAAAAGTAAAAACAGCGTAAACGAATATGTCTAAGCCACAAATGTCATGCTGGTTAGTATCGCTCTAACTGCAGCTACAGTATGTACGGTGCGCGCCTGCACAAAATGTCTCGATGAGACGCGATGGCCCAAGACCCAAGACGAGACCTAGTGGGCCAAGATCGAGATGTATTGCTCTGAGACCAAGATTGGCAAGATGAGACCGAGACGTTGAGGATTTTGTTCGAGACGAGATCGAGACGAGACGTTAGTACATCTCGAGATCGTCTCAAGACTCAGATGTCTTGATCGAGACCACATCGCTGCTAAAAAGCCTGTTGATGCAATTTTTAAGAAAGTTTTTGGGCAGTTTTTTCTGAGGGGATTTTTTTTCTGACAATTTTCTGACATTTTCTTTATTTTTGCTGAAATCCCTGACATTTGTAAAATTTTTTGACATGTCCAGGTTTTCCAGACAAGTGGTCATCTTGCTTTTGGCAAATTTTCATGACAAGAATTTTCCCCAACAATTCCCTGACTTTCACCAAAACCCCTGACATTTTCCTGATCAGGGGCATCTACGTCCATTGAGGTCTACGCTCAAAGCATATTACTTTTTCGAGGGAGCAACTTTTTGGACTTTAGGGGGCAGTGATCGTTCTATCAGAACTTGTCCAGAAGTGTATTGTGTGGCAAAAAATGCACTAAATTCATTTTCACCTGGGGCTTCACTCCAAACCCTACTGGGGGATCATACGACATTTCCCAGGTCCGCTAATAGGCTGTGGATGGAAATACCCTCTCCCATTCCCCACTTTATTCGATGCCTTAACTTCTCCCCCTTGAAGAATTTTCTATGGGCACCAGTTAGTAAGGATGTCATCATCTGTCATTGGGGTCAATGCAGCACTTGACTAAGCTTGATATGAAAGGGGTTTAAGTTGACATCTGTGGTGGGGTGTTAAGCATTGGAGGAAGTGTGGAGGGGGACTTGAGTAGTGTGTCCAAGGGGGATAGACGACCCTGTTCCTGATATATGTATAATTCCCCGACATTTCCAGGCTTTCCAGACAAGTGGTCACCTTGTTTGAACAATTTTTCATGACAAGATTTTTTTTCCTGACAGTTTCCCGACTTTCACTGAGACCCCTGACAATGACATTTTCCTGACATATGTATATTTCCCTGACATTTCCAGGTTTTCCAGACAAGTGGTCACTCTGTTTGTACCATTGGTGGACCATTCATACCAGCGTTGCATAATTTGTATGATGCACCATCTAAGTCAGAACTGTACTACTTAGCATGAAGTAATGAACTTGATTACAGAATAATTCTGTTGTAATGCTAAGCTTGCATTGACTCAAGTGTGTAAATTTATAGAAAACACTGTGAGTGAGAGGTCCACTGAATCTACAAAGTCTGAACTGTAGCTGACATTTGTGAATTGACTGTATGCTCCTGTGTTATAAAAATATATTGTTTATTGCAATCAACTACAACTGAAGAGATTGTGCCTGTTGTTGTTATGCAGGTAACTTTCAGTACTGTATTGAGTAGTGAGTACAGTATCTCTGGGTACCATATGTGAAATCAAGACGCTGGCATGTTAGTGTGTTTATGTATTTGTGTTTGTTTTGTGTTTAGGTGAAAATCTGAACAACGCCATTACTGATGTGTATCGTAGTACAACATGCCCATGTACTCCGCAGCAGTGTGAAGCGAACAATGCAGGATATAAGATTGGCATTGCACTGGTTCAAGAGATGCAAGATGATCGTGAAGTTCATTCGATTGATGAGCTATCTGAGTTAGTATTAACAGTAATAATCATCATCACTGTCATATTTTCCGTAGTACTGATAAAAAAACTTAAAGTCCTTCCCGAGCCTTACGGCCCGTAGGGCTGCGCTGATCTCCGTTTCCTAAGGCCCTCAGCCAGACACCAGTTTTTACACTGCGAGACCATGGATACAGGGCCAGTGTATCGCGCGGTGTGCCTGTTTACATCCCAGCAGTGAAGCCGGTACCAAATTATACTGCTTGGTGACAGAGGCACATGTGTGTGAACAACTTGCCTAAGGTTGTTACTTGGCAGTGTCCTGGTGCGGAGTCGAACCTGCGCCTCTGAGTTACCTCAGGCACTTATAGGTCAAGATTAATGGTTGTAATCATATTTTGCTTTTTTTTCAAAAATACAGGGTGGACCAAAAAATGGCACCATTTATTTATACGCCTTATAACTTCACCAAATATTAATCAATGTTTAAATTCAAAATTCTTTCACTGTCAGAATCAGGAAACAATTTATGACAAGCTAATAGCTTAGCGGCTGTCTATGCGTCGCTCTAAACTACTGCAGACAAATGAGCCATCGTAATATGACTGACTGTTTTCGACTGCTAATAAAACGCGTCGCGAACCAACCAAATTTTTAAGGTGACGCCAAGTCTGTTAGCTACTGGACTAAAATAAACTAAAGAGTAAGACCCAAATTCTGCTACTTTATTTTTGTGGACTTGTTGTACAACATGTTGCATGGTTTGCAACCGCAACTTTTCAGCGTAATGGAAGTTGTGCTTTAGTGATGGTTGATAAGCAATATGGAAAGTCCAACGACCAGATCAGATCGTTGTTGACATAACAGATCTCAGACGACAAGTGATGCCAAGAGCTAACCAGTACAACATGCAGCAGCAGCAGCAGTAGCAGCACGTCAGCCAGTCAGCAGCAAGCAGCAAAGAGCGATTGGCCGTTGCTTGGTTTAGTCTAAGTGGCGATGAGGGGTGGTAGGTAAGGTAGGATGGATCGGCAACGTCGCTGCAAACAGCTCGACCCATTGCATTGCTGTGTCCGTGGACAGAGCCACACACACACAGACAGACAGACATAGGCCTACATTTTCAGAATCGCTGCAATTAGTGGGGCTGAGCTGTTAGTGGACCAAAGTTAATCAGTTTTTTCCCAATGCGGGAGGAATCGTGGGTAATAATGCCATTTTCCGCTTGTCTGAATCTGTTCCGGAGATATTTGCGATTAAAGTCTGCATCTGAGCAGAAATAAAGGTGTCTATAGGCTTTGCATAGACAGCCAATAAAACTGTCACTATAGATCCCCCCACACCTCAAGTGTGTCACTACATTACCTTGTGAAATGTCAGATGATGCACTTAAGCCAGCGATGCCACTGACCAGTTTCGTGGTCAGTGTTGATCGAGCCTGGTATGTGGCCCCCAAACAGCCTGGACAGTCCAGTCGATTATGCTATTCAGGAGGCACTTCAACAGATGGTCTATCAATGCTGACGATTCACGATGGTCGACCAGCTAAAGAAAGCCATTGTCACCGATTGGGGCAACTGTCACGGCGTTTGGTTAATCGCACCATTGGTCAATGGCATCGCTGACTTGGGTGCGTCGTCCAGCAGCAAGGCGGACACATTGAACATTTGATGTGAAAACTGTGAGATGTGATTTTTTAGACAGTAACTGAGACAACAAACACGTTGTGTTTGTTGTTAATTTCTGAAAAATGTGTTGTTACAAAAGTCGTCTTGTTTTTCATTGTTATTCTTGAGACACTGACATTTCACAAGGTAGTGTAGCAACACATTTTACATGTGGTGGGATCTATCATGATAGTTTTATTCCAAATTGTCTTCTGATTCTGACAGTGAAAGGATTTTTAAAATCCGTTAATATTTGGTGAAGTTTTAAGATGTACAAAAAATGGGGAATTTTTTGGCCCACCCTGTATATTTAATTTACACAAATTTTTGGCACTTGAGAAATTGTCAGAAAATTTTCTTGTTGTCAAAAAATTTCCGTCAAAAATGCGAAATTGGGGGCTGAAACCCTCCACTTTATTTTTGGGAAATTGGAGTAATGTTGAAATCTTGAGCACCTTGACACTGTCTTGAATGAATTTATATTATTAGTTCTGAAACTATTATTAGGTATTATTGATTATGACAGTGCCCACCTAGATAAGACAGTGCAAAGTTTCACATTTAAACTTCTGTTGAGTTAGCTACATATCTGTCCTGCTGTACTATGTTCCACAAAGATGATGATAACATAATCTGAATGAATCAGTGTTAAGTATTTCATCGATTATTTATTTTATTTGCAGAGAGAGGTTATTGGCAGAGCGGCTTAATGCACGACTGGCCACTGTAAGGAGTTATGCAACATCACTTCTCACTAGTTGGGAGTTTGATGATTGCGGAGAAGCTGTTGTAGTGTTCTGTTTTAAAAACGATGCCATGGTACGTAGCAGCTTTATACTGTTCGTTGAATGTTGATGAATAATTGTGCATAATTATTCATTTTTGAAAAGTTTTAATTGGGATATTTTATGTTGTTTATTGTCTACTAAATTGTTGTTCAAGTTCTTTGTTAACTGATTTGTTTTACATTGTTGTGCATTCTGCTGAGTGTTATGCATCAGTCATCAGCATGGTTTTTGATGTGCTATACAGCTTTGCTGTAGGGCATCTATGGCACAATTTGTTGTCTCTGTTGTCATCTGTCATGGATGTATTGTGGCTAAACGGTGTGAGATAGGGCCTAGGTTGCTATTGATCACTAATAGGAAGTGGCATATAGGCTTTTAAATGTCATGAAAATCATTGACCTTGGATGACCTTGAAAGGTCATAATTCACTATGGTATGCTAATTGTGTGGTATTGTGGCTGAATGGTAAGTCATAGGGGTCAGCGATGGTACCATCGGGTAGGGTGCTGACAACTTCCTATAAGCTGTCAACAGAAACTAAGTCTCAATCTGCAGTAGTTTGGCTGCAATTTTCAATGGAAGGTTTCACGCTATAAGTGGTTGTATCTTGGAAATGGTGAGAGATAGGGCCAATGTTGCTATTTATCACTAATAGGAAATTACATATGCTCTTTCAGATGAGATGAAAATCATTGACTTTGGATGACCTTCAGTACTGCAATAGGAACAGTATAGGCTGTAGCACGTCTTCCCTAGCGACAGCTGGGCTTTCTTGTCTGTATCACCTGTCAGTTTTGTTGGACTGCAATGGTATATTTTGTAAGAAAAAGTGAGCTTTTGTGAATAGGTGGAAACTGTTGATGTATTTAGACCTTGCTGAATTCTAAGTTGTGATTGCAATTTGTGAATGTTGTATTAACGCTACTGCTGATCCGCTTATCTAGTACAGAAGTTAGTAGGACTTGCAGCATTCCCACTGTGTGGGTGGGTCAACTCCGTTGTGGGCAAGTCCACTCCGTTACCTGACAACTCGCCCCCACCCTCAGGCTGCTCATGGGTGGAGATGGTGGCGCATGTACCAAAGGACCAAGGACTCAAGTGCCGTGGTCAGGGCCCGTGACCATGCAACACATAAGGCGACGGAGGGGTATGACAAACAGACTTTCTGCTGTAAGGTGAAACATTACATATAATGATTGCATAGGATGATAGGATCTTGATGTCAGATTCTCTTCCTGTTGGACCAGAAGCCTCAAAGCATTGAAAGGTTACAGCACTGTTTCTCTACAGTATACTTGTGTTAAGTAAGTTATGTTAATTTACGGAATATAAGTGCTGTCAGTTGTGTTTTTATTGTGATTGTTAATCAAGTGCTACACAGCTGCTGATACTGCTGCCCGCAAGAAGCTCACAGACGACATAATTGGCGAAATAGCAGCCAACTCTTGGATTAATGCTGGCTTTAACCTGACTGCAAGACTTCTGAACATGATTCACAACTACAAGTTAGTTTTATTAGCATTATTGCTCTTATTGTTAGTCTTAGTAGCACTATTATTGCAAGTGTTTTAATTGTTGTCTTTGTTTGATGCACTCATCTTGTGTTTTCTAATGATGTGACAGTAGAACAAGTAATCAGTAAGTCTGTTGCAGTTTGCTCTCTAATATAAAAAAACATTCAAATAAAAACAGGATGCTCAATCAGTGTTCTGCTTAATTACATGTACGGTATGAACGACTTATTAGACTGATTTAACTTGATTAAGTTGGAACTGGATGATACAGCTGTAAGATTAATATGAAATATTCGTTATTAAATATTTTGTTTTTATAGCAGTTTGTGTGTAATTTCTTTCTAAAGAAATAATCATTTTTACGGATGTACTTGATTCCAAGTCAAAGGTGCACAGTATGTGTGATGGAGATCAGCCTACCTTATTATATGCAAATGTTGTGTACTACTAATATTGTGACTGAACATTGTAGGTCAGTATTTCTCGATGAGTACAACCGGACAACGAACTGGGACAGTGGTAGCAAGGAGCCAACGTTAGCACGTGTTGTTATTTCATTTCAGAGCACAGTTCACATTCCAGCATATTACTTCACTGCCGTTCTTGCCTTCCTAGCACTGGTGTTTATTGCTGCACCTCAAACTGTTCATCTGTGTCATGTAGTTTAGCCTTGGTCTGAAGGTCTACTTTATTTGTTGCCTACATGTACTTTTTGATGTTTTGTTATGGAATGCTTATTTTGGATTATTGTAGTAGCATTTCTTTGTCAGATACTGCCGTACTGCTAAGCTACATGTGCTTGCATTTCGTTTTCATACCGATACCTAATTTTTAGCCTACAAAATAAACTTCAGGGCCCCACTGTAGTCATTAAATAAAATTCAACGATAGTTCAAGAACTTTCAAGGACTCTAAACGTCGACATGCGATTATCATTACACATTGTGCGACATACCGGTATTGCAAAGTGTAAAATTGCATGCAACTGCAAGTAAATGTGTATAATGTAAGTGAACGAGGGGGAACAAGAGGACCGGTTGCACTTCAGTATTTTTCCAAGTGTTCAGTAGGTTTCTTTTCTTCAGAAGCTGTGTGTTCACGTTACTGTGATCTGTATGCTTGTTTATGCTGCTAAATATGCTGAAAAATTAAGGGAATATAGGACATTCAAGGACCTAGAAATTCAAAGATTTTCAAGGACCGTCCCTGTTTTCAAGGACTTTCAAGGCCTTGAATTTAGAGAAAAAATCTAGAACTTTCAAGGATGCATGAGAAACCTAGAACTTGTATCAGAGGGCCATCTGTTTGAGCCATATATGTCCGCTAGGCAAGTTATGACTTCTGCTGTAGCAACAAACTTGCTTGTATAAATGATGTGCATTGACAAGTAGAGGCAAATTTTTATTGAATCATTTTGTTGATATTTTGATGTAGCCTATCCCATTGACTGAATAAGTTTCTGTATATAACTGCCACACTGCCACAGATCATGCTTAACTTATTGCTAATTTGTCATTGAACATGTATCATCGTCTGAAACAGGGTCTCAAACATGACCAATGTGCATGCAAGAGACATTACTTGTACTTAATTGTGGCCAGCGAAAATGTGAATTGTAATGGCAAAAATTTACCAATAAATATCTTTTTGACAGAGTGGATTAAACACCTAGAGTAAACCTTTATATAATTTTTTTCAAGTAACACTTCTATTTCAGCTGGCTGTTTAAAATATTTTTCTGAAATGTTGCCTTCTTAAGCCCAAATTTCATTACGCCGACTTTCACCGAAACTTCCCCATGGGGAAAGTCATGGACACAAATCATGAAAGTTGCGGACACAAATGGCAACAAATCATGAAACCATGAAGTTTCGGTGAAAGTCGCCGACAAAAATCACGAAAGTCCCGGACACAAACCATCTTGACATGTCAATGTGTTTGTGACAAAAGTCCGTGACAAGTCCTCGACAAACCTGTTTGTGTCACTCTAATAGAATTTAGCCCGTTACAATGCACGGGGAAAGTCCGCGACAAAGCCCGGGACAAGTTCACGACAAAGTCGCGGACTTGACACAGACACAAATCATGAAAGTCGGCAACGTGATTTGTGTCGCGGACTTTCATGATTTGTGTCCACGACTTTGTCGCGAACTTGTCCCGGACTTTGTCACAAAGTCTGCGTAATGGAATTTGGGCTTTACTGCACATTTTGCAATGACAGCTAAGTTTCAGACTCCTGCCCTATAGTGATTATTTTGCAATTGTCAAACTACAGCTTGTCTGTTTTACGATACTATTTGCAAGATTAAGATCAAATCGATTAACATGTTATACTGCATATTTTCATGTAATCATGTTGCAAATTTTTGGCCTCTGAGTGCCAGAAAAACATTCATATAAAAACGGTGTGCTTTATCAGTGTTCGTTTGTTTATTCCAGTGCTTTATTCGATCAAGTTCGAATTGCGTGATGCGAGTGGGAGATATTAATTAATATTTAACATTCCATCATGTAACAGTTTGTGTGTGATTTCTTTCTAATAACACTACTATTATTCAGGGCTCTTGCAGGTCCTTGAATTTTTTCTAGATTTTCAAGGCCTGGAAAGTCCTTGAAAAACCTTGAACCTGTGTCTGAACGTCCTTTAAAGTGCTTGAATTTGATTTTCTAATACGCCGTGACCGAACAAGTGATTTTCAGAATCAGTGTTGCCAGTGTTCAGCAGGATTGGAAAATTGGTCCGAAGAAACTTGTTTTTTAGGTTTTAAAAAAAAACCAAAAACTTCAAAAGTCCAGTTTTAGTTGTGAAATTTATTACTTATCATGTTTTAATTCATACTTTAATTGTGATTTTTGAGTTATGACTTTAATTACATCAATAATTATGACATTCACTCATAAGAGGGTGTATTAACACGTTTTGTGGGTTGTATTTTGTGCTCACTGGACAAAAACCTAAATAATAATAATAAATAATAACCTAAGAAAACCTAAAACTTAAAAATTTTCTTTAGAAACGTAGGTTTTTTCCAGCCCTGGAGTTCAGTGACAACTACTGATGCATTTGGTAAATTTTTCTGATAATTCCAGTTTTTGATTAATGCTTGAAGGTGTTAAATTGTCGAATGTCAACCGAACCTTCTTATATATGCTTATATAAGTGCCGGTTTGATTTAATTCGGTTCTCCTTGTGCTATATAGATTCTTGAAAGTCCTTGAATTTGATTTTGATAAATGGGAAAGAACCATGATTATTACTAACCTTTCAAATAAAAACTTCATTTTTAACTTCAAATGCACAAAATATTAAATTATCTAAATGTCCTATGAGTTTAGCAGATTTAAAATTCTTATGAAAAATCCTGTTCTTCCAAGGTGGCGTGGCAAATGTGTTTCAACATTATTCTGAGATGCTAAAGGCATCGTGAGACATGTGATCTAATAATCCAATTATGACGACTGTATAAAACGATGCAAAACGAAATCAATAATAAGTTCATATTTTGTTATTTTCAGTTTCACATGCAGCAATGAATTGAAAAAATTAACAGCAGTTAATAAATATTTCAATTCAAATCAGAAGTAGACAAATACTAATCGTATACACTACTGACAGAGATTGTTCATTTGCAACTGCAGACACAGACATGTAAATACACGTAAGCCACGATCAGCAGCGTTCAAGTCAGATGGCAACATGATTCGACTGTGTGTTGCTGCTTCGTAGTGCTCGTGGAACCCGCGGATAGAAACCCCACTGCTTTGTCAGTGTGTGATCGAACACACTGAATGCATGATCTAACGGCAAAGCTACAATACAGATACAACTGCAAATATATTTGGCCATTACAGCATTTACAGCGTGTGGTCAAAAGTGTGTCATAATGGCGGCGGCGAGTTAAATTCAAACATCGTAAACAACATTATTTCAACAAAAGCGCTTACCTGACGTTTCAGATTTTTTTGTAAATCCTTTGTGCGCAATAACGGAACGAAATCGTTGCGGAATGGATGCGTAAAGCTGACAAATGGAGGTTTGATGAACTTTGCTTCAGGTTGTGAGAGCAGACTTGATACGGTTCTGTCGAGAGTTAATAGCTGACGTTTCCTTCTGCACATGAGATTTTATGACTTTCCGCATATTTTCGATAATGTTTTTGTCCAGTGATTCTGCTGACCACGTAAAACTTAAAATGTGATTTTCTATTTTCCGCAGATGAGTAAATACTAAGAGATGTACAGGGGCTATCATCCTGCTAAAAGAAGTGATTTCCAGCTAAATGTTTGCGCACATCTGACCACAAATTTGCATCGAGTGCATTCACATA
>Ga0209367_1010676_pt1 | contig 12286 bp, 8 predicted proteins | sample WorMetLIZISLAND2_FD_187412 | JGI IMG/M metagenome (GOLD analysis project Ga0209367, IMG submission 187412) | Marine gutless worms symbiont microbial communities from Max Planck institute for Marine Microbiology, Germany - Olavius geniculatus... ... | reverse complement strand
GGACAACCCTGCAGGAGTTAAGCCACGCTGCCCTAGATAGGCAGCGGTGGGCAGCGATAGTAAGAATGGCGTCAGACACCAACGGGCATTGAGCCCACGGTTGTCGATGATGATGATGACCCAATATCCGAATGAGTAATGTGCCTACAGTACACTGTTGGGAACTTTCTGGGGGATGGCTGATGGACCCATATGCGGCCTAAGCCTACGGGGTGGCACTGGCTGCCCTGGCTCGCATTGGAACTTGGAACACCGTCCAGGCAAATTAACATATGTATGCACAAAACCCTAAAAACTATTTATTATGGCAAATGTACATGCAGATTCTCTTTTTTTCAGTGAAAAATGTGCCATATTTCAACTATTAAAACTGATCCAAAATTGTGGAAAAAAAACTATGACAAGCAAAATTCCTTCATCTCTAGGATCCTCAGTGGAGCTTTCCCGGCAATGTTTGAATGCCAAACAAGCTAATCGTGGCTGAAATTTGTTTTTTAAACTGACACACCACACTGGGTATAACGTTCAGTAGCACATTCTTGCAATAACAGCTTCTGGCTGAAGTATCCCTCATCAAAATATCTGAGGCCTGCCAAAACGAATTTTGTTCTGAAAATGGATATTCCTTCTAAACCAAACAATGTTTAAATACTGAAGGCAAAATAAGCATGATCCTAGTATTAATGTGATACAGCTATAATCCTATACCTCAAAATGATCTGTGTCAACAGAATCATCCAAATTGATCTTCTCAGCAAACACGGAGACAGGATCACGGATAAAGAGATGTGCAATGTGCTGAGCCAACAGATGGTCAATTCCTGCACAAATTATAAAAACAGACATAAGCAATAAGCATATATGGTAATCATTCATGATAAAATCATTATGTAAAGCAATCCTTACCTTAGACCTTAGTCCGTCCACGTGCTCTGGTAGCACATCGAGCAACACGGCATCTCCACTCTTCACGGTCTGCAACCTCTTCTTTAGCTTCGTCCCAGGTCAAGCCCAACAAAGTCAGGTCTTCTTTGATTGTCGATTTCCAACTCTTTCGTGGTCGCCCTGGCTTTTTCCTGAATACTGGTGGTGTCCAATCAAGTGCTTGGTGAGCTAGCTGGCTTGTACTCATCCTGTGTGTACGCCCAAACCAGCGTAGACGACGTCTTCTAATGATTGTTTCTAGTGATTCTTGTCCAGTACGCCATCTAACTTCTTCATTTGTGACTCTGTCCACCCAGCTTATTCTCAGTATCTTTTGTAACCATCTATGATGAGCTGCTTCAAGCTTTTTCCGGTTGGCCACTGTCATGTTCCACGTTTCTGCACTGTACAGCAGAGTTGATAAGATAAGTGATTCATACAATCTCATTTTTATCTGTAGGCTTAATTTCCTGTCTTTCCAGATTCTGTTCAAACGTGCAAAGACTGAATTCGCTTTTCCAATTCTGGACCTGATATCTGCATCGCAGCTGCTGTTGTGTTGCATCATGCTTCCCAGGTAGCAGAATTCCTCCATATATTCTGTCGGGTTACCTTCCACGATGATGACTCCAGAGGTGTTGTATTCATTACTGACTGGCATCACTTTTGTTTTTGCAACATTTATGTACAGTCCCACATGCAAGGCAGTTTTTTCCACCCTGTGGGTTATTTCTTGCATCCTGGTTTGGGTCATATCAATTAGTGCGATGTCAACAGCAAAGTCTAGGTCGACCAGTCACGCAATCATGAGAGTAAAATTTCATGAAATAATAACTTAAACACATTATTGGAACTTTGCTAGTTAATAACAAAATAAATAAGACTAAAACAACTAATAACTACAATTCTTTCTTTCCTAACGTTGACAGCTACAACTATAGCAATCGCCACTCTAGCTGCCAGCACTGCAGCTGGTGATATAATAATGTCATTATTATATCCAGTGGCGTATTTAGGATTTGGCAGAGGGGGGGCCATGGTGAGCACGCAGAGTGCGAGCTTATAACGGGGGTCTGGGGGCGGAGCCCCCAGCGGGGTCCAGGGGCAGAGCCCCTGGTCGGGGGGTCAAAGCCCCCCTGAAGCTGAAACACTTTTTGCTTTTGAACGTTCAATGGAAGCTGCAAAAACGCACCTTTTCATACAAAGTCGCCTGTAAAAAATTTTCATGGTCGGGCCAAAGGGGGGGCCATTGCAGCATGGCCCCCCCTAAATACACCACTGATTATATCCATGTGACTGTGACTAATGATGACCTCCAGTGATGACATGCTGCTCTGCAAACACCTACAGCAGCTATGGAGACAGATGATTTGCTGCTGCGGGTCCGAGGCTGCGGAACAATCTTTTAGCTCATCTGAGACAAACTGACATTAACTTTGTACAGTTTAAGTGTCTGCTAACAAAACATTTTTGTTTGGGTGTTGAGATCGCGACACATTATGGCTAACTGCTAAACTGCACATCTTAAGCTATTTTACTTACATACTTACTTACAAACACAGGGACAGAAAATAGAACAAGCATCAATATCCCATCACAGCCTACAGAACAGATCAGCTAGTAGTAGGGACCACAGTTACCTGCAAACCAATAAATTTAGACCAAAGCTGTAAAATTTGCCCAATTCCACAAAATTGCTGTTTGCACGGAATTTTGCAGAATTTGGTACTGGCCAGCACTACGCTGACATAAAAAGTTAAAAATAATTATTCGTGTAAAAAAATTTCTCCTCCGCCCCAACCGTTAGCCACAGTACATCCATTACAGATGGACAGACAGACGGAGAGACGACAACCATGACAACAGCTCGACCGTTACCTAAGTACGGTTGGCCAAAAAAATGCGCAGGAAAAATAATGACTCTAATCTATTACAAACCGGCTGCTATCAGCTGATCGTAAATGTCTTTGTCATAGATGAGTTTATTGTCGTTGTACAGTTCTCCGCATGGTGACAAGTAACTGTCGACCGAGTCATAGCGGGACTTCGGAATCACATACTGGTCATTTTTCAGTGGCTGCACACCAGCAACAGCACTACTAATACCAATAATAATAACAATAAAGTTATAATAATAACAGAATTTGTATAGCTCAAGTAGGTCAACTAACTTCAGAGGTGACGGATGGACAATTACAGTCGTGCTATATATCTATAGAGCGAGGCCTAAATTATTAAGACTTAATCACTCTAGCACAAGCAATTCTACATACAAGACATTTTTCAATAGCATGGTCTGTTTGTTGGGCTGTTAGCTCACTATGTTTCAAGCTACGAGTGACCCTTATCGTCAGATACCAAGTCTGTGGCTGTCTGACTGAACCAGATGTCTGTACAGTGTACATATAAAACAGATTTAATTATTGATAGCAGATGTCCGTAAGACAACTGTCATTAGTGAGACTCAGATCAGCCACGTCACCTACGGGCTTGTCTGTTTGTCTGTCTGTGACATTTGTGCAGTACACCGTGCTTAAACTGTTCGATAGATTTAGATGCTAATTGGCAGCCACAAATGCATGATCGAACGACACATCACATTAGGTGTGAGTCCCTGACCCTCCATGCCAAAAGGCGACTTGGAGATCAAGCCCTGCAGCCATAACATATGTTTGCAAACTGCTGCTGAAGTCTGGCAAATAAAGTCGAGAAGTTGGATGCAATTCGGCATTTTCCCGAACTACACTGTCCAAAAAACAGTAAACCCCTATACATTGTACAATAAAGTTGTCAAATCTAAACAAATCTAAATAAAATTTTGTAGACTTAATCCCCAATAAATTCGTGAGAAAATCACCTAATTTCATTGAAAAATATTAATTCGTAATGGAGTTATAATTTTTAAATACTGATAACAAATAATCTCTATTACCAATAAAGCATTACATAAGTAAAATGTGTAAATCTGCATAACTCCATCAAACAACATCTGACTCTGGCAAAATGTACAATCAAAGACAATAAATAGCTCACAGAAACTTGAATACCATAATAATTAACATTTAGCAGACAGACAGGACAAAAACAATCAGCAAGGTTGAACTGACATCAATTCCTCGTTCCTCTCGAGTGCGGTCATCGACAGAAGCCGCGATGACGTTCCATCGACAGTCGGTGTCAGCGAGAAAGCCGCGGTAGATAGGACTTGCTGCACTCAGCGCCAGCTGTGCAACAGAATAATGGCCCAAACAGTCTCAGCGTCTTCCTAAGTTTTTCCTAAGAACTTCCTATGTTAGTCACTTACAATTTCTTAATGCTGTAATGCACCAATGGTCCTTTACGACATAACGGGAACACTAAAAAAATTTAGAGATGATCTTATATGATATGATAAAAATATTTCCTGCCCAATTTCTCGATGGCATTCGTTGCATTTCTTAAGAACTTCTTTACAGACTCCTCATCACAGTGATCTATCTGATTCACATGCTCTAATCAACAGCGGAACCTGTCAGGTGGCAGGTTATATATGATCCCATACGGCAGGTCACGCTCCATAGCTCTGAAATGGTTTTCCTACTAAGAGCTATACCATTTGACCATCAAACTCATCAGTCATCACTGTTTTAAAATAAAAACGCAAACTCCCAAACATCTCCGAATTACACACCGAATCAAGACGCCATTCTATGTACCATGATAGGACACATTGGGGTAAGCTGATCATAGAGAAGGCGAGCCTCGCAGATGTTACAAGCCTGGAATGTCATCTGCAGACAGCAGCAGCCCATGCCAAATGCCATCGCATCCATGTAGATGTGATCCGGCAATGCAGCTGAGGCGTACTCCACTCCTTCGACTGATGGCTCAAATGCTGGAAATTCCTCCACAAACGGACTTTGCGTGTTCACGTCTTTGAAAACTGCACAGATATGACAGAAATACGTTATGAGTGTGAGTGACTGGGGAGGGTTTAACGTCCTGTCCGAAACAGTATAAGTCATTTCAGGAATGGCCTTTCCAGGCAATGCACACAAACACATAATAATGAAACAAAGTTTAAAACCCTTTACAGAAAAAACCAAAAGAATTGACCTAAGCCTAAAACTGTAAATCGGAGCAAAAAACTTTAACAGTTTACAAAGCTATGTAAGGGCGATATGAGTCAAAACTCGAAAACAGCAAAAATGGTTTTGGGATGATATCGCATGTTGAATTCCAGACTGGCCTTTACAAAACTAGCCATCCTAAATACTTGGGAAATATTACTGTATATCCCAAACAAAATTTTGTTGTAAATACTTTTAATTAAAACTGACACAAAATAAATGTCAAGCTAAGCTAAGTAAAAGCCGTTTTCGAGTGTTGACTCATATCGCCCTTACTTTGAACCGACTGTAACCAAATTATGCATGTGGGGTCAGGTGGTCGATGTGATCACTGATGCCAAGTTTATGGAAATCGGTTAAAGGGTTTCGGAGTTACAGGACCCCCCCCCCCAAACGCCATTTCCTATACTTAACATTCATCGCCCTTACAACAGTGTCAGCACTACCATTCTGCACTGTGAAACCATCTACGAGGGGTGTTCAAAAAGTTTTGCAAGTTGATATGTTAGACTGAAAAACTGTTCAATATCTATACATCAATAAGACGCGCATTTCTCCGGAACTCATGTGAGCTTAAAGCGGATATGACGTCATTGTAACTTATGACATCATAAAGCGTTTTATATTAGTCCCTCCAGCCAGGCTTCTGTCACAGACTTGAGTCATTCACTGTTTGAATAGCAGACACCACAGAGAAAATTTTTCAAATTTAGAAAAAGATAATAGTTACTGTTAGTCAAGTCTCTGCTGTATGTAGAGTGGTTATTGTACGAAGCTAGAGTCGCAAACAGCTTGCTGGGTAATTTTAAATTTGTGATTGGGCTGCAGTGCCAGGCACTGTCGGATTTAGAGGCTCATTCCCAGGCCCCAACACGTCAGGGCTCTCCAAGATGTACATTGTAAAAATTGTTTAACCTTTCACAAAGACAATGAATATCACTAACTCTAACTTTTCAATAAAATTTTACAGACAATGTCAAATCCTGACGTGATGTCTTAATTAACAGAAGCGTTCTTATTAATGGCCAGTGCAGATTTCGCATGAACGTATTTGTAAGGACTTCCACAAAATCACATATCCCATGGTCTCACTTTCGTAAATCCGGCTGCAGACTGGAGAATTGTCGTATATTTGTGCTACTTGCATTAGCACTTCAAATCGTACCTGTTTAACGCTTTATGACATCACAAATTTCAATGACATCACATCTGCTTTAAACTCATACGAGTATAGAAGAAATATAACTTTTACTGGTGTATAAATTTTTAAAAGTTTGTTAGTCTAATATAGGGGGCTTATCAAGTTGTAAACTGTGTCTAATTTTCCTCATACGTATAGTTTTTTCACTGCTGGCACAGATATTGGCCATTGAATATTTATAATCGCAAATGAGAAATTGAGAAATTCACGAACATACTTGTCAGGGCTCTCATACAATTACATGTCCCAGAGCTTAGTGTTGGAAAACCTGATGGTAGACTGAAGAAATGTCATGCAACAGCGAGACTAATTTGACACTGTTTGTGCTGGCACTCGAAATCGTTTCTGTTTAACGCTCTATGATGACACATCCGCTTTAGGCTCATAAGTGTCTAAGAGAAACAAGCGTTTTATTGGTGAATAAATTTTGAAAAGTTTTTCAGTTTAACATATCGACTTGTAAAACTTTTTGAACGCCCCTCGTATTATAGGCAACAGTAATGACAGTTCTAATAATCTTCCTTATTAACCTTCAGACAGTCATTAATCCCCAAATGCTGTCCATTAGAAGCCAGGGGGGGCGTTATAAGTGTGACAAATATGATGTGTCAACACGGTCAGTTCCAGGGTACGAAAAAAACAATTTCTTCAAAAAGCCCAACAAACCCGGTGGGTTATACTGGCTTTTGGGCTCTGGGTGGCTGAACCCAAGTTTTCAACTTAATGGGATTTGGGGCTTTCATGAGTGTTGAGTTATTAGAATGACCACTGCTAGATAATACCCCTTACGTAAAAAATACTCATAGCAAAAATTATCAAAATCTGATAAATGTACTTAGAGTAAGATTTCAGTTATAATTTCTATGTTGGCTATCAATTTTGAAACAGTATATTTTAGCAAAGGAACACACACACATACAGATAGCAAATGGCAGCCAAAGTGAGTGGTGAAGAAAAAGCATCTGAGCTACATACTTGGAATGTTGATAGCAACTTTTTCACCACGTCGTTCCCTGATGTTGCGTGCTAACGTACTGCAGAAACAAAGCAACAAGCAAACTTAGATGCATACTTACTGCTACAAGCCACTGTCATAGACTCTATATAACTACATCAACTAAAGGCCAAAGTCCATTATGCTGACTTAATCGTGACATCCACGACAACCATGTGACATCTTTATTGATTTGTCTGCAAAGTTGCTGACTTCCCCGTGTCTTGTCATTAGAATGACACAAACAGGCCTAATCGTTGACTTTTCAAAAGACCTTTCAAAACCACTTTGACATGTCACGATCATTTGAAACCCCAAAAATACATGATCCATGTCTGCGACTTCACCGAGACAAGTTGCCAACTTCCCGAGACATCACCAATCACCATGACACACATCATCCATAGAAAGTTGGCATAATGGAATTTGAGTTTAACGACACAAAAAATGTTTTTGTTTAGTTGGTGCATTTTTTCCAAAATTGCACCAGGGTAAACCAAACCCAAAAGTAAACTTATGGTTACAGATGTGGCAGTACTTTCAAAAGCTAAAATTCTTCACAGCGGCCAACCAACAGTATCAGAACACTGAACACTATGTAACTAAAAAGAGATACAGTGTTTTCACTGCATATATAATTCTGTTTATCTTAGACAGCAGTAGACTTCACGTAGGCCAGTTTGTTATCTGCGATTAACTCATTATCAAGAAACCACTACACCTACCTGAAAGTGTCCTATAAAAATAAACTGGCATCAACAAAATCGAGAAAAAACTAAACAGGTCAGTAAGTTATAGAAATTAATCTAAATAACTTCTATAACTTATGAGGTTATGTTTCAACCTCTGAGTCTATTCAAAGGTAGACAAACCAAGTCTTGCTCAAGGCTAAGTACTTTCTTGGGTTGCCACAGTATAATGCATACCAAAAAACACACAAGGTTTAAGGTCACATGGGTTAAGGTCACATGGGTTTTTACCCATGTGACCTTAAACATTGACTAATGACCTCAAAATTCAACAGGGTTCTAGAGGTCATCAAAGTAGATTTTTGTGCAAAATTTCATCAGTCTAAGTGTAGTGGTTCATTGGTTATTGTGTTCACAGAGAAAAAACTTAGCAACAATGATGAAAACAATATTGTCAGATGCCGAATGCAATACACTGTCGTTGCTACCACAAACAGTACTTAGTAACAAGCAGCTCAGCGCTGTGAACCTGAATCGAGGATGTCCAAGGTTTGTCACTTCATGTGCTACGAACATCGATCTTGATGCACCCGAGTGTGGCGTTGGATTTGTCCCGGGTACAGTTGAGTCAGGACATCCCAACCTGTCACCAATTACACCAAAGTTTCTATACCAACGTGTGGCATCGAATTACTTGTGGGTACTGTTGTGTCGAGACATTCCAAACTGCCACCGATTACATAAACGTTTCTACACCTGGGTATGCAGTTGGATCAGTCCCGGGTATGTACGCAGTTGAGTCAGGAGATCTCAACCTAGCACCAATTAAACAAACATTCGTACTTCCAAGTGTGAAACAGAATTAATCAATTAGTCCCGGGTACTGTCATGTCCGAATATGACAGTACCCAAGACTAACCCACACTGCCACCAATTACACAAACATTCCAGCAGCATGCTTACTGAATTCAATTATTTCTGACACAATTCCAGTAACAGTCTCAGCCATATTATATATAACTTATGTAAGTAAGTTAAACCCTAACTGCATACAACAAAAGCACTAAACTTTCACATAACATTTACGCAAAAAACGTTTATAATGCTTATTATGTTGATTACAAATAGTATGAACAGAGCCAATGCAGTGTACACGTTCTAAAAACTTGACTATGAAAACTATACCTGGGAAATGATGTAAGTGTCAGAGGCAAATCATGCGAGGACTGAAGCAACTTTGACACCATTTCTCGTCTACAAATATTACCGTAACTGACTATGTAAATGATCAAAAATTACTGTATCACACAAACTGTAAGAAATTATCAACACTCAGATTGCCTAGGTCTATCTCCAGCCATTTTGGTGCAATTCACTCTTAAAATGTGTGTCACAACCCGAAATCACAAAAAAGTTACTAAAAATCACTGTTTTGGGGGTTCAAGATCATTCAAGGTCATCAATGTTGACATTCCTAAGAAGCTCGTCACTAAGTGCTTGTTATCATAAGCAGGACGTCTGTGCCTAACTGCAACTGCTTTCATGCTAGACGAGGCAATATCAGTAAAATAACCACTTTTTAGAGCGGTAGCCCTCTTTTATGCTCGCATATGTAGGCCTCCTTGAACCTAAGAAGTTGGCACTTGGACTGCTAAAATCTACGTTTAATGCTGAAAATTTCACATACAGATTGTCTTGGTCTATCTTCAGGCATTTTGTCGCAATTCGCTCTTGAAATGTGTGCTGCAGCAGCCAAAAATCGCGAAAAATTCACTTAAGCCCTTTTTGGGGGGTTCAAGGTCGTTCAAGGTCATCGAGGCTGATAAAATTAAAAAGCACATGACCAGTGCTTGTTATGTCTGTACCTACCTGCAACCGTTTTCACACTAGAAAAGCCAATAGTGGCAAAATAACATTTTTAAGGGGGTACGCCTCTTTGACGCCCTCGTTCAAGGGGAACCCCCCACTCATGGGCACAAAATTTTGTTGTGATAAACTATAGTCTTTGGACCAGCGCACAGTAAAGATTTCATGATCCTAGCTTGCACCGTTTTGATACAGATCACGAGTGTGACACCTAGACGATGGCTAAAATGCGCGAAGCATTCTACTATCGAGCGTAAAATGAACTGAAATAAACTGCCAGTTCATTCATGCAGCACATTACATGCAACGCAGTTCTGTCACTCAGTACATTTCTTAGATGCAAATGAACTGAACTGAAATAACTGAGATTTCAGTTCAAATCTCAGTTCAGTTTAGTTTACTTTGGTTGCTTTGTATACACCTTAATACAAGCATAAATGTTGGCAACCATCTCTATACAGATGCAAAGCAACATTATTATGCTAAGAAGGTGAGTGACCAATAAACGATGTGCTGACAATAAAACTTATTTAACCTGAGTTTCATGTTGGCTTCGACAAGGTTGAAGTGTGCCATACGATGTCCATAGGGTTGACCTGGCGTACCTTCCACCATGTATGAAGTATACTCTGGCCGCCACAATGCTACAACTGCCCTACAGCATCACACGATAACTGCTAATGTCACATAGCAACGAAGACATGTAAAGGTACAAGGTAAAGTCCGCTACTTTTACTTGCTTCAGCCACTCGGGCATGTCATGAAAAGACATGGTCTTGAACATTTGGTGGTGATGGGAAGAACAAGATGGGAAAAGAGCAAGAAAGCATCAGAGACTTAAGTCTTTGAACAGCTTCTGTGAATCGTGGAAAAGCGATGTGAGCCAAACACTACTAATCAGGGCTTCAAAACACAAAATGCCATGGCATAGCATGGTCGCCAACGTCATCAACAATGGCATGGGAACATAGTAAAATAACAAAATAGCGCTGCTTACAAGAGTCAAACTCATGAACAGAAGCACTGTGCAATCTCTGAAGCAAAAGCTAATTGGGACAAGCTTATGATGCTGTGGGCTTTCAATTTCATGCTATAGTCCACATACAAAACAAGCACTAGTTATTGTAGTACCCGGTAAATCAACTTCAGTCAAACTACACCAGTGTGACTACAAACAACTGAATAAAACTGAACAAAAACGACAATATTTCTTCGCAAAACACAACACATTACATTAATCACAATTTGCAAAACTTTGTTCTGCAAAAGAAAAATGATTCAAGAATTCACGAATGAGGCAGGTCATTCAAACAAACTTTGGATTAGCCTCTTCTTCTTCCATCAGTGTTTTCAGAATAGGTTGAGCCTTGAGCAACAGCTGGGCTTTCTTCTGATCATGATCCAGATGAATCAGCATATACTCAACCTAAAACAACAATGATGATGTCAACATTACCTCGGTATATAACTAACACCAAAATCAACTCAGTCTTCCATCCATTCCTTTCCATCCATTCCTAGGCAATCTGAGTTCGAGTATCGGCCTGTCTGCCTGTTAAGGCAAAGCATGTTCACCTGTGTCGAGTGGCGGATAACACTGTGTGACCCCATATGGCTAATGATGCTGCAATCGCTATTCGTAAAGTTTATTCATAACAATATTCTAATTGTATCGACTTTTCTGCTGAAACTGCGGAACAACGATGGCGCATGTGGTGTGACCTTGAAACAGATATGTAGCACCCTAGTAGGGTTAAAATTAGGGTTAGGGATAAGAATTAGGATTAGCATCAGGGTTAAGTTTAAGACAAGTGTGGTACAGAACTGAAAATCGAATCTGGTTCTGTGAATAGCCACTAAAAATAGCACCTACTCTAACATGCAGACCCAACAGAGACGATGTTTCCAGACCAGATCACCGAACGAAAACAATCGGCTAGAGTGAAGAAGATGGGAACAAACAAACCAACCCACCGTTGTGTAGTCGTGCAAAAAAAATAGTTCCACTTAACTTGCATGTAAACTTGCATGCCATTCAGTGCACATTTTTATGTATTGTTAACACAGTTCACTTTGTCATTATATTTTGCTGTTAGTTTAATTACTAATATGCTGTTTAGTATACATTTAATGCTTGTTTCCGCGAACTTCACTCAAAGCAACCATTTGCCTATGGTTCAAAAAACTTTACAGGATCAGTGACCTATGCACAGTTATGCACAACTGCTATCAAAATTACTACCTTCACCACAAAATGGGGGTAGAGTATGGGGAGGGGGCAGCGCACTGCCCCCTCCCAGGAAAATTAAAATATGATGAACTGTTTCACTAGAACATAATAACTTGGTTCAGAAAGTGCACTTCAGTAATAAATCAGCCTATTCAAAACATCACAGTACTATTGTGGGGAACTACTTTAGTGCACATGAGATATCATTGCGCTTCGCTACAGTTCCCGTCATCTTCAGGGGCGGCGGCGGGTGGGGGGTCCAGGGGTCCGGAC